>UMGG01027515.1_pt1 | contig 10552 bp, 10 predicted proteins | sample 1965211 | NCBI WGS metagenome assembly UMGG01 (sample SAMEA4836064, study PRJEB28245) | human gut metagenome | biome: gut microbiome; material: fecal sample | place: Denmark | collected 2008 | reverse complement strand
CGGGCCACGGGTTCATGCCGCGCACCCAGTTGTGGATGTGGGCGGCATCCTGCGTAAAGTCGAACTGTGCCATGTCCTTTGTCAGCGGAGGGGCCATGGTGGCGGCAGCGTTATCCTGCTTGCGCGGGGTCAACTCCCCTGCCTCGATTTTTTCCAGCGCGGTGACCAGCGTTCCGGCACCCACGGCGCTGACGCGGTCAAACAATTCACCGCTCGTCTCCTCGGGGTCAATGGTGACCGGCTCCACCATCAGGATGTCGCCGGTGTCCAGCCCTTCGTCCAGCTGCATGATGGTCACGCCGGTGCCCTCGTCACCGTTGAGCACGGCCCACTGGATGGGCGCGGAGCCGCGGTATTTGGGCAGCAGCGAGACATGCAGATTGATGCAGCCGTACTTCGCCGCATGCAGGAGCTGCGGAGGGATGATGCAGCCATAGGCCACAACGACGATGATGTCGGGCGCCAACTCTTTGATAAGCTCATCGGACGAGCCGTCCCGCAGCGTGCGGGGCTGGTAGACCGAAAGACCGTGCTCAACAGCCAGCTGCTTGACCGGCGGCGCGGTCAGAATCTGCTTGCGGCCCACGGGCTTGTCGCGGCGGGTAAAGACACCGCAGACCTCGTGCCCGGCGTCCAGCAGGGCGGCCAGGCTTTCGGCGGCGATGTCAGGAGTTCCCATAAACAGGATGCGCATAAATTTTAGTCCTCGTTTTCCTCGGGGTAGTCGTCCTCATAGAAATGCTCGGCCAGGTCCATGATGGTGATGCCGTCCAGATGGTTGTTCTCATGCTGGATGCAGCGGGCGAGCATGTCATCGGCCTCCAATTCAAACCACTCGCCGTGGCGGTCCTGTGCCTTGACCTTGACGTGCTTCGAGCGCTTGATCGCGCCGTTATGTCCCGGGAAGGACAGGCAGCCTTCGTACAGCTCGACCTGCTCGTCGCTCAGCTCGAGGATCTCGGGGTTGATGAACTCAATGAACTTGTACTCGTAGTTCGCGGGAACCTCCTCGGGCAGGTCGCGGTCATCCAGGCAGATGAACAGGCGGCGCATCATGCCCACCTGCGGGCCGGCCAGACCCAGGCCGTTCGCGGCCAGCAGGGTCTCTTTCATATCGTCAAGCAGAGTGCCCAGACGATCATCAAACTTGGTAACGGGGCGGCAGACTTTCTTCAGAATCGGGTCGCCGTCCTGCACAATGGTACGCAGTGCCATAAAAATAACCTCCAAATGTTATAAATCACCATCAGAATTGAAATCGAGGATCACGGACGCCTTCTGCGGCAGCTTTTCGGCATCGTAGGCGTCCAGTGTCTCGTGCAAAAGCGCGCGGAACGCCGCGTCATTGCGGCATTTCAGCGTCAGCTTGTAGCGAAATTTGTTGTTGAGCATCGTAATATTCATCGGCGCGGGGCCTAAAATGCGCAGCGGGATATTGGGCTTTTGTGCGGCGTGCTGACCCAGCAGTGCGCCAAACCGCTGGGCTGCGATGAACACGGCCCCCTCCTGGTCACCGATAAAGCCGACGACCACGAACGAGCAGAACGGCGGGTACAGACTGAACCGGCGGAAGGTGATTTCTTCCCGGTAGAAGCCCTTGTAGTCCTGCGCGGCGGCCAGCTGCAAAACGGGGTGGTCAGGCACGGATGTCTGGATCAGCGCCCGCCCGGGCAGTGCGGCGCGCCCGCCGCGGCCCACGACCTGGGTGATAAGGCTGAACACGCTCTCGTATGCGCGGAAGCCCTGCCCGAACAGCAGCGAGTCAATGCCTAAAACGCCGACGAGCGTGACCTTTTCAAAGTCAAGGCCCTTGGCGACCATCTGGGTGCCCAACAGAATATCATATTCGTGCCGCGCAAACTGTGCGAGCATCGTCTCGTGCGCGTCCTTGCGGGAGGTGGAATCCTGATCCATCCGCAGGATGCGCGCACCGGGCAGCAGCTCGGCCAGCTCCTCCTCCACCCGCTGGGTGCCGAAGCCGCTGTAGCTGATTTTGCCGCCGCACTCGGGGCAGGTCTGCGGCAGCGGGTGTACCGTGTGGCCGCAGTGGTGGCACAACAGTGCCTGCTGTGGCTTGTGATAGACGAGCGGCACGCTGCAATTCGGACATTTCAGCACATGGCCGCAGGTGGTGCACATGCCGATGGTGCGGTAGCCGCGGCGGTTGAGCAGCAGAATGCTCTGCTCGCCGTTGTCGAGGTTTTCCTGCAGTTCCCGCGCCAGCCGCACGCTGACCTCGCGCGGGTTGCCTGCGGCCAGCTCAGCGCGCATGTCGATGAAATCGACGCTGGGCAGGGGCCGCCCGCCGTAGCGGTGGGTCAGCTGCACCAGCTGCAGCTTGCCGCTCTCGGCAGCGTGGTAGGTCTCGGTCAGTGGTGTGGCCGAGGCAAACAGCAGCAGGGCGTTTTCCATGACCGCGCGCTTTTTGGCAACATCGTGGGCGTCAAAGCGCGGGGCGAACTCACTCTGGTAGGTGTGCTCCTGTTCCTCATCCATGATGATAAGGCCAAGGTTTTGCAGCGGTGCAAACACTGCACTGCGCGTACCTACGACAATATCTGCGTTTCCCTGCTGGATCATCCGCCACTGCAAAAGTCGCTCGGTATTGTTGAGCGCCGAATGCTGCACGGCCAGACGGCTGCCGAAGGTGGACTTGAGCCGCCGTATCATCTGCGGTGTCAGGCTGATCTCCGGCACCAGGACCAGTGCGCGGCGGCCCAGCTCCAGCGTGCGCTGGATAAGCCGCAGAAACACAATGGTCTTGCCGCTGCCGGTTACGCCGTGCAGCAGTGCCGCGTGGGGTCTGGCATCCTCCAGATTCGGCAGCAGATCGTTAAAAACCTGCTGCTGTTCAGGGGACAGCTCCAGCGGCTGCGGGTCAAACGGGATGGCCGCAAACAGGTCGATGGCCTTGTCCTGCTCGGCGGCGGTCAGCACGCCCTTTTTGACAAGGCCGTCCAGCGTTGCCCGGGAAATACCGACCTCGTCGAGCTGCCGCGCGGTCAGCGGGCCGTTTTGCAGGGCGGCGACAGCGGCCAGTTGGCGTGGGCCGGGCTTTGGTTTTTCCGGCAGCGCCCCCGCCAGCGTGTACAGGCGCTCCGTAGAGCGGGTCAGGCGGCCTTGCATGACGTGCCTGCCGTCCACGACAGCGGGCCGGTACTGTGCGCCATACGGGATGACTGCCTTGACGGCCTCGAACCAGGTGCAGAAGGTGCGCTCTTTTAAAAAGCGCACAAGCTCCAGAAGGTCCGGCGTCAGGCGGGCATCCTCGGGGGCGGCATCGTAGAGCGTTTTCAGCCCCTTGGGGGCGTCGCTCTCGTCCACCTCCCCGACAGCCAGCACAACGGCCATCCGGGCCTTGCTGCCCCGGCCAAACGGCACCAGCACCATGCTGCCGGGAAAGACCCTCCCGGTCAGCTCCGCGGGGATGCGGTAGGAGTACAGCTTGTCAAAGTGGATGTTCGCGTCGTTGACGGCAGCCTGGGCCAGCAGCAGGCTCATTCGTCGCTGCCGTGCTGCAGCTTGAACTGGATGATGGAATAAATGCTCTCGGCGCAGGAGTCGACCTCAATGTTGACGACATGCTCGTCGTAGTTGACGGAGTTTGCAATCTCTGCCTCGGCACGCTTCAGGCGGCGCTGGATGGTCTCCTCATCCTCGGTGCCGCGGCAGCGCAGACGACGCTCGAGCTCCTGCATATCCGGGGGCAGCACAAAGATGGTCGTTGCACCGGGGTACATCTTCTTGATGTTGCCTGCGCCCTCGACCTCGATGACGAGGATGACCGGGATGCCCAGCTTCATGCGGCCCTCAATCTCGCTGCGCAGCGTGCCGTAGTAGTTCTCGCAGTATTTTGTGTGCTCGACGATCTGGTCATGGGCCAGATGATCCTCAAAATCAGCTACAGACATGAAGTGGTAGTTGATGCCGTCCTTTTCACCCTCACGCGGGGTGCGGGTCGTGGCGGAGACGGTGTGCTGAATTTCAGGGTGCTTTTTCAGCAGAGCGGCAACAACGGTATCCTTGCCGGTGCCGGAAGGGCCGGAGACAACAAACAGATATTTTTCACCTTTCATCGTTACTTCCTCTTTTCTTCAGTTTCTTCGTTGGCACGCCCGGTCAGGCTTTCCAGCGGGATGCCGGACAAAATCACATGGTCAGAGTCCATGATGAGCACGGCCTGGGTGCGCCGCCCGTAGCTGGCATCAATCAGTGCGCCCTTCTCGCGGGCATCCTGCACCAGACGCTTGATAGGCGCAGAATCTGGGCTGACGATGCCGATGATGCGGTCGGCATTGACCATGTTGCCAAAGCCAATGTTCAGCAGCTTCATGGCGAACCTCCGTTACTCGATGTTCTGAATCTGCTCGCGAATTTTTTCGATTTCGGATTTCAACTCGACGACCAGCCGCGTGATGGCTACGTCCTGGCACTTGGAGCCAATCGTGTTGGACTCGCGGTTCAACTCCTGCGTCAAAAAGTCGAGCTTGCGGCCAATCGGCTCGTCCAGCTCGAGGATCTCGCGGTACTGCGCCACATGGCTGTGCAGACGGACGGTTTCCTCGTCGATGGCGGTCTTGTCCGCAAAAATCGCGGCCTCGGTCACAAGGCGTCCCTCGTCGATGCTGCGATCCCCCAGCAGCTCCTGCAGGCGGGCGTAGAGCTTATCGCTGTAGGCCTGCACGCGGCCCGCGCTGTTCTCCTCGATTTTGGCGACGAGCGTTTCAATCGTGGTCAGGCGGCCTGCAACATCGGCCTTCATCTTCTCGCCTTCGACGGCGCGCATTGCGACAAAGGCGTCCACGGCCTGCTCGGCCACTGTCCTGACGTCCTCCCACAGCTCGTCCTCATTCGTCGGGGCGGCAGTCTGGGTCAGCACGTCCGGGAAGCGGGACAGCATCCCGACGGAGACGTCGTTTTTCAGATCCATACGCTCGGCCATCGCATTCAGCGCGGCGCGGTAGCCCTCGGCCAACTGCCAGTTGACGGTGACGACGGTATCCGCCGCCGTGACGGTCTGGATGGAAAGGCTCAGCTCTACCTTGCCGCGGCTGACCTTGGAGGCGACGAGCTTTTTCAGTTTGTCCTCCAGAAATGCGCAGGAGCGCGGCAGGCGCGAGGAGTACTCAAAAAAGCGCGCGTTGACGCTGCGAAGTTCAACCTTGATGTCACGGCCATGCAGCAGCGCACCGGCACGGCCATATCCTGTCATGCTCAAAACCATAACCTACACCTCATAAACACATATATTTTATATTTTACTATTTTTGGGCGCAAGATGCAAGGCTGACGCCGGGATTTTGCAATATTTCACGCAGTTTTTGTGGCGCGGTAAACAAAAACCGCCCCCGCGGCAGAGCGGGAGCGGCAATTCTTTTACTTAGACGGGGTGAGACTTGTTTTCGTAGTCGGCGTGCAGAGCATCGACACCCTGCAGACGGGCGTTGCGCTTCTCAAAGAACTTGGGCGCGACCTGCGGGAACATGGCGTAGGTCAGAACGTCCTCCTCCTGGATGGCGTACTTGGAGGCCTCGGACTTCAGCTTCTCCATCTCGGGCTCAAGGGTGTCGGCAAAGCGGCAGGTGATCGGCTGCTCGCCCTTCAGGATGAAGTCGCTGAACTCCTTCTTAATGGGCGCTGGGGTCTTGCCGTAATCGCCGTGGACCAGGCCCTTGAACTCCTTGGTGACCATCTTGTAGCGCTCACCCATGATGACGTTAAAGACGGCCTGGGTACCAACGATCTGGCTGGTCGGGGTGACCAGCGGCGGATAACCGGCATCCTCACGGACGCGGGGAATCTCCTCCAGAACGTCCTGGAGCTTGTCCTCCTTACCGGCGTCCTTCAGCTGCTTGAGCATGTTGGAGAACATGCCGCCCGGAACCTGATACAGCAGGGTGTTGGCATCAACGCCCAAAGACTTCTGGTTGATCTGGCCGTTGGCGATGTACTTCTCGCGCAGCTTGTTGAAGTAAGCGCGGACGACATTCAGCTGGTTCAGATCCAGACCGGTGTCGTAGTCGGTGCCCTGCAGGGCGGCGACCAGGCTTTCGGTGGGCATGTGAGAAGTACCCAGAGCCAGAGGGCTCATAGCGGTATCGACGATGTCGGCACCAGCCTCGATGCCCTTCAGGATGGACATGGAAGCCAGACCTGCGGTGTAGTGGCTGTGGATGTCCACGGGGATCTTGACGGTCTTTTTCAGCTCGGAGACCAGCTCATAGCAGGTGTAGGGCTTGAGCAGGCCGGCCATATCCTTGATGCAGATGGAGTCAGCGCCCATCTGCTCGAGAGTCTTGGCATAGTTGGCGAAGTACTCGTTGTTATGTACCGGGCTCAGGGTGTAGCTGATGCAGGCCTGAACATGGGCACCCTCCTTGTTGGCTGCCTTGATGGCAGTCTGAAGGTTGCGGGGGTCGTTCAGCGCGTCAAAGATACGGATGACGTCGATGCCGTTGGCAACGGACTTCTGGACGAAGTACTCGACGGCGTCATCAGCGTAGGGACGGTAGCCCAGCATGTTCTGACCGCGGAACAGCATCTGCAGCTTCTGGTGGGGGAGTTCCTTGCGCAGGATGCGCAGACGCTCCCAGGGATCCTCGTCTAGGAAGCGGATGCAGGAGTCGAACGTGGCGCCGCCCCAGCACTCAACGGAGAAATACGGGATCTTGTCCATTTCGGGCAGGATGGGGCGCATCTCGTCCATGGTCATACGGGTGGCCAGCAGAGACTGATGGGCGTCACGCAGGACGACCTCAGTAATCTTAATGGGTTTCTTAGCCAATGTGATTCACCCGGCCTTTCTATTAGTTCATGGTGATGAGCAGGTCGCCGGAGTTGACAACGTCGCCCTTGCGCACATTGACGCTGGCAATGGTGCCGTCCTGCGGAGCGCTGATCTCGTTCTCCATCTTCATGGCCTCGAGGATCAGCAGGGTGTCGCCAGCCTTGACGGAGTCACCGGCCTTGACCTTGACATCCAGGATATTGCCGGGCATGGGAGCGGTGACGGAGACGGCACCGGCAGGAGCGGCAGCAGGTGCAGGAGCAGCGGCGGGAGCCGGAGCGGCTGCGGGGGCAGCAACAGGAGCAGCAGCGGCAACGGGAGCGCCGGTGCCTTCCTCAACGGTGACATTATAAGCAACGCCGTTAACGGTAACGATCAGGTTTTTCATGGAAAAGTCCTCCCTATTTCAAGGTTGATGATTACAGCGTGATATTGCCGTGCTTCTTAGCCAGGCGCACAGTGCGCTTGCTGGCCAGCATATCCAGAGCCTGAGCGACAGCGCCGCGGGCGGTGGCAGCATCGGCAATGGCGTCAGCAGCACCGTTGGCCACAGCGGCATTGGCGCTGCAGACCTCCTTGGCGTAGGCGGCAGCCTTGGCCTTGGTGGCGTTGACGATGTTATCGGAAGCGAAGATCTCGTCCTTGTACAGAACGGTGACAGCGGCCTCGGGAGCCAGCGGGGCTACGGTGCAGCCCTGCACGGCAACACGCCAGTCAGCGCAGGCGGCAAAGACCGTGTAGGCAGGGCCGACGGCCTCACCGGCCAGTACGGCGACCTTGACGGTGGTAGCCTCGGCGTAGACACCGGCCATACGGGCAGCCTGACGGATGCCGCCAGCCTGATCGTCGCCCTCGCTCTTGCCGAAGCCCTCGGTGTTGACGACGGTCACAACGGGGATGCTGTAGGCGTCGCACAGGCGAACGAAGCGGGCAGCCTTGGCAGTGCACTTGTGGCACAGGGCGGCCTTCTCGGTGGCCAGGATACCAACGGCGCTGCCGTTGATGGTAGCCAGCGCGGTGACGATGTTCTTGCCGTAGCCTGCGTACAGCTCCACAGTGCTGCCCTCATCGGCCAGAGCGGCGATCGCGTCAGCCGCAGAGTATTTGACGAGGTCAAGAGCTTTGGAGGGAGCGGCAAAGTCGAACAGCGCAGGACCGGCCAAATTGTTGGCGGGCAGCAGGGCGACGATGGAGGCAGCCTGCTTGGCGGCGGCAACGGCGTCCGCAGCGGTAACGGCGGCGACACCGGCCTTGGCGGCAAACGCGGCAGAGCCGGCGTTGGCAACCTTGTCCTCAGCGTTGAACGGAGCGTTCAGGAACAGCTCGGCATCCTCTGCCATGACACAGACGTCCGCGGCAGCGGCGTTGATGGCGTTGGTACCGGCGCAGGTACCGGTGACAACGGCGACCTGAGGCACAACGCCGGAAACGCGCGCGATCTCTGCGGTCAGGCGGGCGTTAGCGTTGAGCAGATCAAGGCCGCCCTCAAGCTTGGCACCCGTGGAATCATAGAACGTAACAACCGGTGCGCCGGTCTCGGCGGCCATCTCCAGCACGCGGATATTCTTTTCAATATCCTGCACGCCGACGGGAGAACCGTCCTCAAACACGACGTAGGCGTTCTGGCCGTTTGCACAGCCGTAAGCAGCACTCACTGCGCCGTCGGTAAACAGCGGCGAGTAGGTGCCGTCATCAAAAAATGCTGCAAGGATCTCTGCCTTGCCGGGCTTATTTACTGCCATACAGTTTCCTCCTATGGTAAAGCTGACTGTTTTTTATAAAAATACTTTACAAAAAATCCGCCATTTAATTGAATTATACTACGTTCGCGACGTTTCCACAAGTGGAATTTTGCACATTTTTCAGAATTTTCTGCAATTTTAGTCAGAATTTGTGCGCTTTTTTAGGGGACCGGGACGGCGAGCCGGGCTGGCAGCACGGCTCTCCCCTTTGCCGGCAGATTTCATGGCTGCGTTGCGCAGGGCATTGATCTCGCTCTTTTTCAGCTCACGGTACTCGCCGGGCTGCAGCATGCCGAGCTTGACGGGGCCCTCGGCGCTGCGGCGCAGGCGCACGACCTGCAGGCCGACAGCGGAGCACATGCGGCGAATCTGGCGGTTGCGGCCCTCGTGCAGGGTAATCTCCAGCACACTGCGGCCCGGCTCATCGACCACGACGTGGATGACGCAGGGCCTGGTCTTGACGCCGTCATCCAGCACAACGCCGGACGACATCTCGATGATCTGCTGCTCAGTGGCGCGGGGATTGACCGTAACGCGGTACAGCTTGCCGACACCGCCGGACGGGTGGGTCAGCATATTGATGAACGCGCCGTCATCGGTCATGAGCAGCAACCCCTCACTGTCCTTGTCCAGACGGCCCACCGGGCGCAGCATGGCGGGCACATCGGAAACAAGATCCATGACGGTCTTGCGGCCACGGTCGTCAGAGCGGGTCGTCAGATAGCCGCGTGGCTTGTGCAGCATGATATAGGTGTACTGGCGCTTGCGCACGATGCGCTGTGTCTGCCCGTCGATCATGACCTTGTCATAGTCGGGGTCCATCTTGTCGCCCAGGGTGACCGGGTGGCCGTTGATCTTGACCTTGCCCGCAGCGATCAGGCGCTCGGCCTCGCGGCGGGAGCAGATGCCCTGGTCGGCCAGTACCTTTTGAATACGTTGTTCTGCCATTAAAATTTATACTCCTTATTCGGCGGGTGCGTCAGCAACCGGCTTTTCTTTCTTGATGAGCGCAACGACCTTGTCCACCAGCTCCGGCAGCGAGGCTATAACGTTGTCAACGGCGGAGACCTTCTCCACCAGCTGGACGGTGCGCACATTGCCGTTGGAAACGACGAGGAATGCCACCGGCGTGACCGAGACGCCTGCGCCGCTGCCGCCACCGAACATCTGCTTGTTGGAGCTGGGGCCGACGTCGGAGCCGCCGGACGCAAACCCGAAGGTGACGCGGGAGACCGGGATGATGGTGGTGTCATCCACATGGATCGGGTCGCCGATGATGGTCTCGGCGTTGACCATGTCGCGGATTTTCTCGATGGTGACGCCCATCAGACCTTGAATAGGATGTTCAGCCATTGTAAGTTCCTCCTTTTATCGAAAAAAGAAATCGTTTATGCCTTTGCAGCGGGCTGCAGCTGCGGGTCCTTCCACAGGCGGTGCAGCAGCCGGATGACGAGCCAGAGCAGCACGGCGGCGCAGGACGTCAGACGGAACGAGACGATACGCTCCCCTGCGCGCTCACCGGTGAAATCCGGCTCGAGCCAGAGGCGGTCACTCTGTACGCGGATGTACTGCTGGACCAGAGCCAACAGATTGTTGGCAAGCGCCATTTCGGCGCCGAACAGCTCGGCGGTGGCGCTGGCCTCGTCGGCGGTTACGGTCCAGAAGATGTCCAGCCCGGACATCCGCACCGAACGCAGCAGATGACGCCCCAGCCAGCCTGTGTGGCCCAGCATGCACCGGGCAAATGCCATCGGGTCATTGGACAGCAGCTGCATAGCGGCGTTGATGCGCGCCGAGATGCCGAACGGCAGACCGCTCTTTTTCGCGCTGTCCTCAGCATCGGCGCTTTCAGAGGGAACATTGTCAGCAGGCTTCGGCGCTTCGGGCTTCCCCTGCGCCGCGGGCTGCCGGGCGACGGTCTGTGCGGGTTTTGCGGCGGGCTTGTCCGGCTTGACCTCCACGGTGACGGACGCCTGTTCGCCGTCCGTCGTCTTGCGCACGGTCTGCCCGGGCGGTGCGGCGG
>UMGG01075676.1_pt1 | contig 10657 bp, 6 predicted proteins | sample 1965211 | NCBI WGS metagenome assembly UMGG01 (sample SAMEA4836064, study PRJEB28245) | human gut metagenome | biome: gut microbiome; material: fecal sample | place: Denmark | collected 2008 | reverse complement strand
GCACTGTGATGAACAGACTGCCCAGAATCGTGACGAGCCACAAAGGGATGCTGGCTAAGAAGCCGACATTTTCAATGGCAGCCTGCACCTCACCGGGCAGTGTGACCATCGCCTGCGAGATGCCGCCCATACCGGCCGCCATATCGGAAGGGCGTTCCTGCTATAGCATTGTTGACAGCGTTCTGGGCCTCACCCTGCAATTCCGCAATGGCGGCGTCGCGGGCACTGTTGGCGGCCGCATCAGCAGCCTCCTGCGTGGTGAAAGGACCAACCTGTCCATTGCGAGTGCCCGATGTTTTGGTAACGGCATAGTGCAGACTCCAGCTTGCGCCTGCATCGCCACCGTTTTTCTGGTAGTTGTCATCGGCGGTATGACCGCTGGTGGTCACAGTTTGCTTTCCGGCAGGGCTGATAGACCAGCTGCCGCCCTCGATGCTGCCGGATTTGGTTGCAGGTTCGATTTCAATCGTTGCACCGTCCACTTTTTCCAGCGTGGCAGCCTGAATCTTGTCGGTGCGCACACCGTAGGAAAAATCAAAACTGCCGCTGGCGGTCTGGGCGGGTGCCTCCCAGCTGGCATAGTATTCCTGCACAACAGGTTCCGGCTCAGGTTCCTCCTCACCGATTTCAGGACCAATCAGGGCAACGGTCTGCCACCCTGCGCGACCGGGATTATAGATGTAGGTGTAGTAACCGCGGGCAGAGGCGTAGGTTTCCACGCCGTTCAGCAGCTCGTCGGCAGAGGCAAGATAGATTTCCGCGGCGGTGCTTTCGAGAAAGTTTTCGATAATATACATCTGCACATCGTCATAAATTGACGCGCAGAAATTCAAAAGAGAGGTTTCTTCACCCTCATCAGCGGAAAAAACTGCGGGCAGATCGTCCGCATCGCTCAAAGCGAGCTGGTTCAAGCCGCCCCAGATGCGAATCTGGTTGCCGTAGTGGTCGCCGGGGATGCACTGGTCTGCACCAACCGTGGAAGTGTTCACATAGGTGTATGTCGGGCATCCCGCAGGCTGTCCGTTGGCACCGTGGGTGCAGCAGTAGGCGGGTTCGCCGTTGAACCAGATCAGCCAAGTGCCGTTGACCTTGGCAACCTTGGTGATCTTGCCACTGGTCACCGCAGGGGTGGGGCGCTCGGCAAAGGCGGCAATTTCGCTGTCGGGGAAAGGATACTCGGCAGTCGCATTACGGTCGATGGTCACCTGTAAGGTTTTTGTAAGGGCGCTGCCGTCCGGCGCGGTATAGACCAGCTGCGCGGTAAAATCCGCATCTGCCTGCACATACACGCCCATCACCGCAGCGGAAGTTTCGCTGTATTCGTTGTGTAGCAGGCTTTCTGTGTTTTCAACAGGTGCGCCGTAGTAGTCCAGCAGGGTCACACCGTCCGGCAGAACCAAATCAAGGGTACTGCCATCGGCGGGGTACTCCACCTGCGCCAGAATCGGCACAATGGCGTAGTCGGCATCTTCCAGCAAGGGCGCGGCCAGCGTTAAGTTGTCGCTGTCAAGCGCCTCGGCGTTGAGATAATTGGTTTGTTCCAAATCGGCATTCCACGCGCCAAGTCCGATTTTGGTTTCACCGGTCGCTACCGGCAAACCATAGCTGCCAAGGTAGGAGCCCGTGGGGGCGTCTGGCATATCCTGATACAAAACATCACCTGCAAAGGTGTAAGGCACTTTTTCTTCAGCAGGCTCATCCACAGTTGGTGCTGCGCTTTCCTCGGTAGCAGCACCGGGGTCAGGGCTGCTGGCATCGGTCTGCCCGTTGTCGGTTTCGGTTTCATCGGTCTGTTGCTCCTCAGCAGCGACGGTGCTTTCCTGCGGCGGGGGCGTTTCGGCAAACGCACCGACAGGTAAGTAAGTGCAGCACATCACGGCTGCCATGGCCAGCGCCAAAAGGCGATGGCTCCATTTTGTTTTTCGATTCATGGGTAACACCTCTTTTACCTTTCGGGGGCTGTTTTCTCGCGCTCCAGCTGACGCAGACGCGAAGTAAAAATATCAATCAACCCGGCATGAGATTGCAAATTGGCGTAATACGCCGCCTTGTCGTACCCATCCGCATTGATGTCTTTGATCTTTCGCACAGAATCCGCCCACCTTCGATTCTGCGGGGAAATTCGCGCATCCCCATCCCGCACTTGGATGGCTGCTGCAACAATATAGCGGGTGCGCTCTGCGCCGTATCCTGCCAATACCTGCTGCACAGCACCGTCATCTAAACACAAGCCGTTATAGTTGTAAGAAATGGCGTCGTCAATTTCATCGCGGCATTCCTCGTTCAGCTTCATGGAGGCGCGGTATTGCGGCAGTTCCTCGTGTTCGCGGGCGTATCGATCGGTCTGATAGTAAACAGGCGGCCAGTTCTTTTTCGTGCTTTCCATCAGGTTGATGTCGGCGCGGTCTGCTATGCACAAGGCCATAACATCCAGTGTATTGGTATCGCAATCGCGGTAGTCTTTGTAAATGTCCGCCAGCGGTGCTTGGGATTCCAACAAAGCGCGCAGCTGTGCAGGACGCAACGAAGCATTTTCGAGCGCGATCAGAATATCCTCGCGGGAGTTGTACTCATACGCGTGGTTCAGAATTTCTTCGGGCTGCTGTGCAATCAGCCACGCGCGGTATTCGTTTTGCTCCCGCTGCATTTTGTTGTACAGCTTAGCGACAAGGGGATCGTTTTTCACATTGCATCACCGTCCGTATTGTGCAGAATCCTTTCCCAGAAATTCCGCTTCTCAGGCTCGGAAAGACTTCGATAGGCGGTTTCAATCACCGCATTCACGACCTGTTCGGCGGCATCCTGCGCGATATGCAACTGTTTTGTCGCATTTTTCCCCATCGCAAGACGGTGCAGCAGATGCTCCAAAACTGTGATTTTTTGATTTTGCAGCGCGCTTTTTGTGCTTTCGTCTATGTCGAGCGCAGCAACAGGGGTATCGTATACGCTTTCCGGCACACGAAATACCAACTCGCTGCGTTCTCGATTGGGGGCAATGTCGTTCAGCACGACCATGCAGCCGTCTTGCTCGGCTTTTCTAAGTAAAGCTTCAATGTCCATAGAATTCCTCCAAATAAAAAAGCGCCCATCAATGTGAGCGCTCAGGTGCTGTGTTCAAGCCTAACAGAAATGAACTTCCTTGGTCAATATGCGTTATTCTTGTAGTGAATCCTGTTCCCGTGCATCAGTTGAATGTCACAACCCAATAAGTGTATTGCCCCTCTGCCGTTTGGCAGAACCAGCAGCCCACACCCATGCTGGTGAAGCTGGGTTCCATAATGTTGGCGTAGTGGGCGGGGCTGCCTTGCCAGCCGGTGCAAACGGCGCTGGCAGAACCCAGTAGACCGGCGGCGCAGATCTCGCTGCGGGTGGTCATGCCGCTGTGGTCAAAGGGCGCACCCGCCACAAAACTCTCGCACCGGGCATCGGCTGCGGCGCTCAAACCACTGTCCATTGTTAAGGGTGCCAGTCCACCGGCAGCGCGCATAGCGTTGATGTTTTCCTGCACCGCCCAATAAGCGGAATCGGAGCTGTCGATACTCCACCACTGTTCGGTGCCTGCCGCCAAATCAAAGGGCACAGCACCATAGCTCATACTGACCTGCGCCGGGGCAGGTTCTGCCGTCTGCGCTGCTGTGGGTTCCGGCGTAGGGGCAGGAGTCGGCGCGGGGTTAGCGGCAGGTGTTGCAGAGGGTGTCGGCGCGGGTGTTGCGGTCGGTTCCGGCGTAGCGGTGGGGGTTGCTGTGGGTGTGGCGGTCGGCTCAGCAGTTGAAATCGGTGCAGGTGTTTCTTCGGGTTCTGCGCTTTCGGATGTCACTGCCGACAGCTCCGTCAATTCAGCGGATTCTGGTTTCTGTTTCTGTGCGCAGGCTGTCAATGCGGACAGCATCACAAGCATTACGATCCATTTTTTCATCTTGAAAACTCCTTGCGGGGGCCATCTCTGACCCGGTTGCTTCTTCTTTCTTTCATAGTAAAACCTTCTACCTTTCTTGTCCACGCTGTCGATTGTCCGAACGACACTGTTGCTCTTCGTCCGGCACGGTATCCAGCACAATATCCTTTTCGTTCAGGTTCAAAAGCGCCTCCAGCTCGGCAAGGTGCTTGCTTTTTTCAGCCAGCTCGTCCGCCTGTGCAAAAGGCTGCGCAAGCTGTTCTTTGGCGTTTTCCAGCTGCTTTTGCAGCTGCACCAATTTGGATTCAAGGTCGGTAACGCTCTGCGGCAGGTTGTGCAGGCAGTTGTCCAGACGCATGGTGTTACCGACCGCATCCGCGCCAAGCTGCACCGGGTTGATGCCGCTGCCCACAAGATACGCCAGATACATTTTGTCCATGGCAAAATAGGCAATCTGCAAATCAAAGCCCTTGTACCGCCCAATGGAAACCGGCTCGGTGCGGTTCATCGCCATACCCAGCAAACCCAGCAGGGCTTTGCCTGCGTCCTCGCGCTTGGTGTAAACCGTGTCCATCAACGAGATGGCGAACACATCCTTGCCGTCCGCATCGCGCTTGGTGTTTTGCTGTAGCAACGCTGTGTCTGCTTTGGCGTTTTCCAGCTGCTGGGCGGTCTTGCGCATTTCTGCGGGGAACCCCTGTGTAATCGCATCTTCCAGCCGGTAATGCTCGTTGTTGTAGGCGGTTTTCAGGGTTTTGAGCCGCGCCACCTGAATATCCAGATCCATTTTCTCCTTAATCATCGGATTGCCCGCTGCCAGCGCCTTTACCTCGGCATAAGACAGCGCCGCATCGTCCAAATCATCCGCACTGCGGGCAGGACTTTTGCTGGTCATGACCTGCCCGATGAACTTCTGCTTGGTTTCCAAAAGCTGCCACATATAGCTGTCGAAGGAAGATTCTGTGACGTAACGATACTCATATACTTCGGCATTGGTGTTGCCCTGACGAATCATACGCCCGTTGCGCTGCTCAATGTCAGAGGGTTTCCACCCGCAGTCCAGATGATGCGTTGCCACAAGTAAGCGCTGCACATTGGTGCCCGCGCCCATCTTGCCGGTGCTGCCCATCAGCACACGCACATCACCGCTGCGCACTTTGGCAAACAGCTCGGCTTTTTTTACCTCGGTGTTGGCACTGTGGATAAACTGCACTTCGTTTTCGGGAATGCCCATGGAAATCAGCAGATTGCGCAAATCATCGTACACATTAAAGCCGTCCGGTTTCGGGGTGGATAAGTCACAAAACACTAACTGTGTCAATCTCTTGTCTTTCGTTTCACTCCAGATACGGTACACATTCTCGGCACAGGCGTGGACTTTATCGTTGGGGTTTTCGGGCAGATTAGGGTCGATCAACCGCTGGTCCAGCGCCAGCTTTCTGCCGTCGTTGGTCACCTTGAGCATATTGTCCTCGGTGGGGTCTACATTTCCGGCGCGGATTTCCTCGGCGCGGTCGGCAAGGTCAGCCACCATCTGCTTTTGCTGGGGGCTGGGCGGCAGCGCCACATTGATGGGTTTGCCGCCCACTAATTTGGGCACCGGCAGGTTGAGCATATCCGCCGTCTGCACATCCGCCACCTGCTTGAACATACTCATCAATTCCGGCAGATTATAGAATTTGGAGAATCTCGTTTTTGTGCGGTAGCCTGTACCCTCCGGCGCAAGCTCCACGGCTGTCACGGTTTCCCCAAAGGTGGATGCCCACGCATCAAAGGAGGAAAGCCCGTGCTGCTCCAAGGTTTCCCGCTGCAAATACCGCTGCATCGTGTACAACTCTGCCATAGAGTTGCTGATGGGCGTACCTGTGGCAAACACCACGCCGCGGCTGCCGGTGATCTCGTCAAGGTAGCGGCATTTCATATATAGGTCGCTGGCGCGCTGACTCTCTGTTTGGCTGATACCGGCCACATTGCGCATTATGGAAAGCACCGCAAGATTCTTGAAAGCGTGGGCTTCGTCCACCATCAAGCTGTCCACGCCCAGCTGTTCAAAGGTCACCACATCATCCTTGCGGGATTGGTCGTTGAGCTTATCCAGCTTTTTCTCCAGCTGCTTGCGCATACGTTCCATCTGCTTGACGGTGAAGTTCTCGGCGCGTTCTTCTTTCAGCTGTGCCACTTGGTTGATCACATCGTGGATCTGGCTTTGCAGGTATTCGACCTGCCGTTCCTGTGACAGCGGGATGCGCTCAAACTGGCTGTGCCCGATCACGATGATGTCATAATTGCCGGTCGCGATTTTGGCGCAGAACCGTTTGCGGTTGGCTTTTTCAAAATCTGTCTTACGGGCTACAAGAATATTTGCGTTGGGGTACAGCTGCAAAGCCTCTCCGGCAAGCTGCTCGGTCAGGTGGTTGGGTACACAGATCAGGGTCTTGGAGCAAAGCCCAAGACGTTTCTTTTCCATCGCCGCAGCGACCATTTCGTAGGTTTTGCCGGCACCCACCACGTGCGCCAGCAGCGTATTGCCGCCATACAGAATGTGCGCAATGGCGTTTTTCTGGTGGGGGCGCAGCGTGATTTCAGGTGACATACCGTGAAACAGGATATGGCTGCCGTCGTATTCGCGGGGGCGCAGGGAGTTGAACCGTTCGTTGTATTCCTTTACCAGCATCTGGCGGCGGGTCGGGTCCTTCCAGATCCAGTCCTTGAAAGCGTCCTCGATCTGTTGCTGTTTCATCTGAGCTTCCTGCGTGGCAGCGGCGTTCAGCACCCGAATTTTGTTGCCCTGCATATCCTCTTTGGTGTCAAAGATGCGCACATCCCGCAGGTTCAGGCTTTCCTCCAAGATGTGGTAGAAGTTGGCGCGCTGTGTGCCGTAGGTCACGGTGGCTTTAATGTTGCCGCCCGTAAAGCTCTTGTTGGTCACATTCCAGACGCCGGTCAGCGGAATGTACAGCACCTTCACGCGGTCCCGCACATAGTAGGGCGCGTCCACCAGCTCATCGGCAAACTGCTTGATGAGTTCAGGTGCCAGCCAAGTGGCACCCAGACGCACGGCAATTTCGCTGGCCTCCAAGTCCTTCGGCTGCACGGTTTCCAGTGCCTGCACATTCACAGCAAAAGCGGGGTTGTTTTGTGCCGCCAGCTTTGCCACCTGCAATTTGTGGCGCACATCGCCGGAAAGATATTCATCGGCGGTATAGTAGCGCGGTTCACCATCAGAATTCTTTTCCAAGGGGTCGGCAAAGATAACGCCTTGCAGGTCGTTCACCAATGTATCTTTGTCCTTGCCGGTCAGCTGCTGCATATATCCAAAGTCGATGCCCGCGCGCTCACCGACACTCAGCGCCAGCGCCTCGCTGGCAGTTTCCACGCGCTCGGCAGGGCGGGCGGCGCGGATGGTGCGCTTTGAAAACATATCCGACTTGCCGATGAAATTACCCTCACTGTCGAGGTTTTCCAAGGAACACAGCAGAAAATATCCGCTGTCATCCCGCATATCCAGCGATGCGCCACGGCTGTTGATGAGCCCAAACTTATTGTGGTAGTAGTCGTACTGGCGGTTGAGTTTGGCTTGCAGCTCCGTAATGACTTCATCCGGCATATCTTCCAGCTGGGCTTGAATCAGTTCCCGTGTGGTATCCCGCAGTTCGATCAGCAGCCGCATACGCGCTGCGGAGGTAGCACCAAGAGAAACCTCGCGCATAATGGCGTTCTCGCGGTAATAGAATTTGCCGTTACGGATACAAAAGCTGAAATTGCGCACATCGGGTTCGGCGGGGATGCTGGCATCCACAGCGCCGGATTCCTGCAGCTCAATGTCCTGAAAGTGAAATTCAGCGTGCAGATGGGATATAGCCTCTTTCAGCACATCGGGAAGGGGCTTATCGGCAAACGCTTCGCAGGTCAGGGTCGGACCATACGGACCGCTGACGGTCTTCAGTGTGCCGCAGACCATTTCGGCGTGTTCGGAAAAATAGCTGTTGAGGGAAAGTCCGTCCTCGGTCTGGGTGGTGTGCAGCCAGCTCGCGTCCTGCTCCAGAATGCGGTCACGCTTTTGCAGGAAGATGATGTCCGCCATAGCCTTGGTTCCGGCTGACTTAAAAGTGGAATCCGGCAGGCGCACGGCACCGATAAAGTCGCATCGGGCATTGATGTACCTGCGCACTTCCTCACTCTTTTTGTCCAGCGTACCGCTGGTGGTGATAAAGGCGATGATGCCGCCCGTGCGCAGCTTGTCGATGGATTTGGCAAAAAAGTAGTCGTGGATCTTGAAATGCAGCCGATTGTACTGCGGGTCAACCACGCTGTAATCCCCGAACGGCACATTGCCGATGACCACATCAAAAAAGCTGTCGGGCAGGTCGGCTTTCTCAAAGCCGGTGATTTGGATGTTTGCTTTCTGGTACAGCTGGCGGGCAATTCTGCCGGTCAGACTGTCCAGCTCCACGCCGAAAAGGCGGGTGGTCGGCTCATACAAATAGCTGTGGCTTTGCCCAAAAAACGCGCCTACCCCCATACTGGGTTCCAGAATCGTACCGGCACCCACACCCATTTTGCGCAGGGTGGTGTACATTGCATCAATGACTTCGGGCGGAGTATAAAAGGCGGTCAGGGTGCTGCTGCGGGCAGCAGCGTATTCTTCCTCTGTCAGCAGGCTTTTCAGCTCGGTATATTCGCTGTGCCAGCTGTCCTTGTTGGGTTCAAAGGCATCGGACAAGCCGCCCCAGCCGGAGTATTGGGCAAGGATTTCCTGCTCCTCGCCGTTTGCGTGGGGACCGCCGTCCGCCATACGCTTTTCGATGGATTTCAAAGTGCGGATAGCAGTAATGTTGGAGGCAAACTTTTCGCGCGGAGTGCGCGGGGGTGCAGGGTCCTGCGGCGGAATGTAGTTGTTCGGCGCATAGGCTTCCTTGAGGGCAATGAGTTCCGCAGCCTGCAAGACCTGCTCACCAAAACCACCAGATGATTCCTCTGCGGGTTCTTCTACAGGTTCTAAGACTTCACCCTTCACAGGTTCGTCCGGTGTGTCTGTTTTCTCAATGACCTGCCCCTCAACCACCGTGTCGGGTGCCGCCAGAGCTTGGTTTTTTGGATTTGCCGCCAGCAGCCTTGCAAACTCCGCGCGGTTGACGGCGCGCCCGATCAGCGGGAAATCCTCGTCGCGCAGATGCACATCGAAGATGCCGATCTCCTCCACCGTAAAGGGGTGGTCGTTTTCCAGATAGACGGTATCCCCGGCCGCCAGCGGGCGTTTTTCCACGGGCTTGGGCTTGTAGCGTTCCTGATATGCTTCATACGCTGCTTCCGCATCGTCAATAAACTGCGAAAACTCAACGTCCTCAATGCCTTCCTTGGCAAGCGCCCTTGTGTTGTCGAAGCGCGCACTGTCCACAAAGGAGCCGTCAACCAGATACACAATTTCATTGCGCAAGAAGTTGGCGTACACCTGAATTTCGTGTTCACCGTCCCCGGTGGTGGAATAGGCAAGGTCGATGTGCGTAAGGTTCGAAAAATCCGGTTCGCCCAGCCCTTCTCGTTCACAAAAGTCCGCGATGGTTTTCTCCGCATAGTCTATCTCGGCTTGACGGGCGTCGCGTTTGGCTTGCTGTTCCGCTTCCCATTTTTCATATCCCTGCTTGTTGTTTTCATCCAGATATTGGTCGTTGTGTACCAGCAGGTGCAAACGGCGGGCAACCTCATTCCACGGCAGCAAGCGAAAATAATCCGGATCGTTATCGGATGCATAGCGCTTGATTCTCAGCCCCTTGGCATCATAATCCAGAAACCCTCTTTCGCCATCTCGGAAATCCCAAGTGCGCCCGCCGATACCGTATTCTTTTTTCAGCCAGTCGGCTTGCTCCTTTACTGTAGGCAATACTGTGGCAGAGAAAAATTCCTGTATGCGAAAACGCCCCTCACAAAAACCGCTGCCTATGACAAGAACATCGACAATGTCCTGCTCGTCGATATGGGTGCCGTCATCCTTGATGGGCGGCTGCCAGCTTGCGCGGGGCTGTAATTGGCGGATGGTTTCCTGCTGCTGTTCAGGTGCGGGCAGACCGATTGCGGCGGCAGTTTCCTCGGCAAGGTTGCCGCGCCCCACGCTTTCCGGCAGTTCAATCTCATCGGAAACAGAAACAGCGGAGGGCGATGGCTCGCTCTCCGCTGTTGTGGGTTCGGTATTTACAGGCTCGTCACGATGGGCATCGCCAGTTCCGCCGCCTGCGCTTGCAGACTGTTCATGTGCGCCGTCCAGCCCAACGGGTCGTTGTTCTTGTCCGGTGCCGGGTTGCTGACCAGCAGCTTCGTGATGGTCTGCTCCACCTGCTCCCAATAGCGCTGCTCGGTCTGTTTCAGGTCGCTGTACAGTGTCCCGTCCAGCAGCATCTTGTCGTACAGCAGGGAGTGGTTCTCTTGCAGGAACTTCTCCCGCTGCAGACCGATTTTTCCGACCGGCGGTCTGTGTGTTTCCATCATTGCCATCTTGGGCACCAGATACCCGTTCAGATTCGTCATACCCATGATCCTGCACCTCCTGTTGGTTCGTCTTGCTTACATTCACATCATACTGTTTCGGCTGGGTCTTTGCAACACTGTCGATGCTCTTGACGACAGCGCCGATTTCGGCAAACATCTGCCGCCCTGCGCGGTTGACGGCATTGCCAAGCGCCAAAACGGCGGATTCGGTATCAAAGCGGTCAATGTCCGCAAAGGCGTCCTGCGGCACGGCGCTGTCGCCCAAACCGCAGCGCACTG
>UMGG01063319.1_pt1 | contig 10659 bp, 8 predicted proteins | sample 1965211 | NCBI WGS metagenome assembly UMGG01 (sample SAMEA4836064, study PRJEB28245) | human gut metagenome | biome: gut microbiome; material: fecal sample | place: Denmark | collected 2008 | reverse complement strand
TTTATTACTTGCAGCAAGGAGGGTATTTATGGAACAAAGCAGCGATAACTGCTGAATCTGCGCCAGATGATGAGACACTGGGTGAGTTTGGCGCAGTCCGAAATGTGAACCGCCGTGAAAGAAAGTTGGAAGAAAACTTTCAGGAAGGCTTAGAGGGAACAACGATAGTAGCGCCACGATTGCATTACGTATATTCGGAGAGCAACCTAGGAGAAAAAACGTTCTTGGCTTCACAGTATTATGGAAAATGCCAAATCTGTGGGAAACAAATTTTCCGCAGCAATGGAAAGCCATACTTTGAAGCTTGTAATATTCTCCCAACCAATGCTATTCCGGATAGATACAAACATAGCATTTCAGAAGGTTGGAATTCTCTTTGTCTATGTCCGAACTGTGCTGCTGAATTTAAGTACGGAAAGAAGAATCTGTCTGAGCTTATTTCGATGATACAAGATTACCATGTGAAAGAAAATGACGAGAATTTGATTACCTGTAGGATAGAAATGCAAGGAGAGCACAGGGCAATCAAATACACCGGAAAGCATTTCTTGGCTTTGCAAAAGGCCATCGGGTTTTATTCTGATGATGCTAAATGATGTCGCGGAAAACAAATACTCTGGAAAGAGACACACCAGCTGTGATTGGAAGAACCACAAGATGCTTTTGAAGTGTTTGAGAACGCCGCCAATGGTGATTTGTTATCTAAAAACTTAGGAGCAGCATAGAATAACGCAATCTACCGCCTTATCGTGAGATAGGGCGGTATTTTTTGAAAAATATGTAGGCGGTACGGGCGACAGCACAGGCATTTTGAGTTAATGCAAGGTGGGGTTCGGGTTGACCCGTTGAGTTTTGTGCCCTAAAAGAAGAAAGTCCTGATGCCGAAATTCGGCATCAGGACTCTTTACTGTTGCGTTTTACTTTCTGTAAACCACCGCTTCAAACGGTCGCAGACTTCCGGGGTTTCCGGGGGTGTTGTAGTTGCAGATAAGCAGCTCGGCGTTCTGCCAATCGTTCAGCAATGGGCAGGGTACGTCATGGTCGGTAAAGTTGCAGACCACGAGTATCTGCTCGTCGTTCAATGTGCGGGTGTAGGCGTAGATTTCTTCATCGTCGGGCAGCAGCAGGGCGTAGTGACCGTAGACGAAGGTCTTGTCCGACTTTCGCAGCGCCAGCAGGCGGCGGTAGAAGCTGTACACCGAGTCCGGGTCGCCCACTTGTTTGGCTGCGTTGATCTGCGGGTAGTTGGGGTTCAGCGGTATCCACGGTGTGCCGGTGGTAAAGCCTGCATTGGCGGTATCATCCCAGTGCATGGGGGTGCGGGTGTGCTCGCGGCTGATGTAGTTGGCCGCCTTCATGAAATCCGCCACGCTCTCGCCGCAGCGCTGGGTCTTTTCAAAGTAGGCGTTGCGAGTCATAACATCGTTAATGGGGTCGATGCTGTCGAAATGCTTGTTCGTCATGCCCAGTTCCTCACCCTGATAAATGTAGGGCGTTCCCTGCATCAGGTAGAGGCAGACAGCCAGCATTTTGGCCGACCGCACACGGGATTCTTCGTCCTTGGTGCAGCCGAAGCGCGACACTACGCGGGGTTGGTCGTGGTTGTTCCAGTACAGGCTGTTCCACGCCTTGCCGTCCAAACCGGTCTGCCAGCGGGTCTGTATTTTTTTGATGTCTGTCAGCTTCCACGGGTGTTCGGGTTCCCACTTGCGGCTCTCGCCGCCGTCCACGTCCATCAGTTCAAACTGGAACACCATGTTCAGCTCATGGCGATCCTCGCCCGCGTACAGGCAGGCAAGCTCAGGGTTGACGTTGGCGTTTTCGCCCACCGTCATGCAGTCGTAGTGGCTCAGCACACGGCGGTTCATCTCCTGCAGGTATTCATGCACACGGGGACCGTTGGTACACTGGTCGGTATAGTCGCCGTACAGACCATCGGCGCAAAGTGGCCCGTCTGCATATCCGGCCTTGGAGATCATACTGATGACGTCCATGCGAAAGCCGTCGATGCCCTTTTGGAACCAAAAGTTCATCATGTCAAAGACCTGATCGCGAACCTCCGGGTTCTCCCAGTTCAAATCGGGCTGTCCTTCAGCAAAAAGGTGCAGGTAATACTGACCGGTTTTCTCGTCGTACTTCCACGCCGAGCCGCTGAAGCAGCTGCGCCAGTTATTGGGGGCACCGCCGTCCGGGGCGGGGTCTTTCCAGATATAATAGTCGCGTTTGGGGTTGTCGCGGCTGGAACGGCTCTCAATAAACCACGGGTGCTGGTCCGACGAGTGGTTGACCACCAAGTCCATGATGAGCTTTAACCCGTGGGCATGGACATCTGCCAGCAGGGCGTCAAAGTCGGCCATCGTGCCGAAGTCTGTCATAATATCGCGGTAATCGCTGATATCGTAGCCATTGTCCACATTGGGAGATTGATAAATTGGGTTCAGCCACAGCACATCGACGCCAAGGTCTTTTAAGTAGTCCAGCTTTTCACGGATACCGTTCAGGTCGCCGATGCCGTCACCGTTGGAGTCCTTGAAGCTGCGTGGGTAGATTTGGTAGACGACGGCCTCTTTCCACCACGCGGGGTGAATGCTTTCCATAAGTATACCTCTTACAAAATCGTTCCCGGCAGTTTGGTCACGTCCTGCATATGGTAGGTGGGTTCAAACGGCATCGGGGCCGTGCCGACGATGGCACAGTCCATGCCGCCCGCGCGGGCAGCCTCCAGCCCGGCGGCAGCGTCCTCCACAACCAGGCAGTCTTCCGGGGCAAGCCCCACCATGGCGGCAGCCTTGGTAAAGACCTCCGGGTCGGGCTTGGAGTGGGCAATCATCGTGCCGTCACACACAGCATCAAAGTAGCGGTTCGCGTCGAGCCGTTCCAAGATGTAGGCCGCGTTCTTGCTGGACGAACCAACGGCCAGCTTCAGCCCCGCGTTGTGCAGCGCCGTCAGAGCGTCGCGCACGGCAGCGGGCATATCGGCGGGCGACATCTGCGCCAGCAGCTTGCGGTAGCGGTCGTTTTTCTCGGTGGCAAGGCGTTCCTTTTCCGCATCGGTAAAGGTCTTGCTGCTGCCGGAAAGGATGATTTCCAGACTCTCCATCCGGCTGACGCCGCGCAGCTTCATGTTGATGGTTTCGTCAAACGGTGCGCCGACTTCCTCAGCCGTCTGTTTCCACGCTTCAAAGTGGAAACGGTCTGTGGAGCAGAGCACTCCATCCAAGTCGAAAATAATACCCTTGTATTTCATAGAAAGTTCCTCATAGTTACTCGGCGGCCAGCTTTACCGGGTGACCGTCCACGGTAATTTCCACAGCGGAACCGCCGCGGTGGGTGACAGTGATGCCCGCATGGGTGACTTCCACATGGAGCTTTGCACCGCGCCAGACGATGTTGAACGCCGCGCGCTGCCAGCTTGCGGGCAGATGACTGCGCAGGGAAAGCCCGCCCTCGTGCCATTCCAGCCCGGCAAAGCCGCAGACAACACACTGCCAGACGTTACCCATCGATGCACTGTGGATGCCTAAGTCGGACGACTTCATATTCGGGCCGAGGTCAATGGCAATGGCGTGGCGGTACATATCCAGCGCCATATCGTCCAGTCCCTCCCACGCGGCCAGAACACAGTGCTGACCATGGCTCAGGGAGGAATCATGCAGTGTGCGGGACTCATAGAACATAAAGTTCTTGCGGCGGGTCTCAGCATCGAACAAGTCGGGCATAATGCGCATGAGCATGACCAAGTCAGCCTGCTTCGAGACCATAAGTTGGTTCATCTGGGCGGGACTGTAATCCTCGTAAATCGAGGACACGCCCTGCTGGTTTTTGTATTTGCTCAGGTCGATCGCATCCAGCCCCAGATATTGGGCGTTCTGCGGCACGATGCCATCGGCGTTGGGCTGCGGCAGGTAGACTTTTGCCTTTTTGTCCTGCAATTCAGCCGCCAGAGCATTCAGGTCATAGCTGTCGCTCAGCTTGGCGTAGGCGTCCGGCCAACGGGTAGGCATATCCTTGATGCAGCGTTCGGCCTGCTCCATGGCAAAGACGGTCAGATAGTTTGTAAAGGCGTTGTTATCGACGTGGTCTTTGTACTCATCCGGACCGATGACGTTTTTGATTTCATAGCGCTGCGTATCATCCTGCCACTCTACGCGGCTTGCCCAGAAACGGGCAATTTCAATCAAAAGCTCACAACCGCGGCGGTTCATGAAATCATCATCGCCGGTGGCTTGGTAGTACAGCCAGACACCCCAGGCAATATCCGCAGAGATATGCTGCTCGATCATACCTGTCAAAACCGGGCTGCTCTTGCCGGTGACGATATCCGCACCGCAGTAAAGCGGCGTTACTTCGCCGTCGTCCAGCCATGCACTCTCCCAGGGGAACATAGCACCCTGATAGCCATTCTCGCTGGCCTTTTTGAACGCGCCGGGCAGGCTGCGCCAGCGGTAGCCCAGCAGGGTCTTGGCGGCGGCGGGGTCAGTCAACAGGTAGTAAGGCATCAGGAACATCTCGGTATCCCAGAAAGAATGACCTTTGTAGCCCTCGCCTGTCATGCCCTTGGCACCGATGCCAACGCGGTCATCATCGCGCTTGATCATAATGTTCAGGTGATACAGCGCAAACCGCATACCCAGCTGGTCAAAGCTGTCATCGCTTTCGATCTGCACATCCTGCTCTGCCCAGTAAGCTGCCCACTTTTTGGCGGAGGCTGCAAGCAGAGCGTCATAGCCGGTATCCGCAAACTTTGCCGCCAGCGCATCACCGGCAGCGGCAACGATGTCCGGGTTCGTTGTGCCGCGCTGCTGACCGTAGACCGTAAACGGCAGGTCACGGCCTGTGTGGTAGCAGGTCAGCTTTTCGATGCGCAGCGTCTGCCCTTTTGCCAGCCGGAACGTGTAGCGCCCCACAAAGCGGCGGCGCTCAATGACCGGCAGCGACTCGGAGGGTTCTGCGCTGAATTTGTGCAGGCAGTGTACACTGATCGGCACATTGCTCTCATTCGTATGGGTCATCAGGCGCAGGATGCCACCGGGCAGCATCCGCATTTCGCCCTCCACACAGTGCTGAGAGCCGGTATTGCTGTTGCGGGTCGAGATACCGCTATTGACGACCAGCTCGATATCCTGATTCGTCGGTGTGACTTCCACCGAGAACGCGGCAATATGCTCATTATCCAGCGAAACAAAGCGACGGAAGGTCAGTTCCAGCGCTGCCCCGGCAGGGCTTTTCCACTGCACGGTGCGCGTTGCTTCGCCGGTGTGCAGATCCAGTGTGCGCAGGTAGCTTTGCAGCGTACCCTGATCCATGGCGAAGCGTTCACCGTTGACGATAAACTCCATAGCAGTCACGTCAGGCAGGTTGGGCAGCTCGGTCACTTCGTCGGGCATAGCCTTATTGAATGTGCCCGTGATAAAAGCGCCGCGGTAGGTATCAAGGTAACCCTCCTCCAGCGCGCAGCGGATGTTGATATAGCCGTTGCCCTGGGCAAAGATGGATTCACATTTGGCGGTGCGGCACGGGTCAAAGGTTTCCTCTGCCACGATCCAGCCGCGGGGTTCGAGATCATATTTCATAGTCGGGTTTCCTTTTCATCAGCCCTTGACGCCGGAAGCGGCCACGCTGGCCTGCACCTGATCCTGTGCAATCGCATACAGGATGATGCCGGGCAGAATGACAATGGTAAGCGCGGCAAACAGCTGGGTGTAGTTGTAGGAAAATTCGCTGGTGAAGAACGCCAGTGCGATGGGCAGTGTGCGCTGCGAGTCCGAAACGGTCAGCAGCGAGGCAAAGTAGTACTCGTTCCAGTTGCCGAGGAACATCAGGATGCCGGCAGTCGCCAGTGCGCTTTTTGCCAGCGGCAGGTTGATGGTCCAGAACGTGCGGAAGAAGCTTGCGCCGTCCAGTGTCGCAGCCTCGTCCAGGCTTTTGGGAATCGCCATAAAGCCGGCTTTCAGCACAAAGATGGACATAGCCATACCGGCAGACAGGTAAACAAGGGTGACGCCCCAGATGCTGTCATAAAGGTTCAGTTTCGTGATGAGCGAGAAGATGGGCTGGGTCTTGCTGTGGCTGGGCACAAGCAGCGTGATGGTGAACAGCGCAAACAGCAGCTTGCGACCGGGAAACTCAAACTTGGCAATGACATACGCGCCCATGGCATAGAACAGCAGCGAAACCAGCGTCGAGACGCCCGCCGCCAGCAGCGAGTTGAAAAAGTAGGTGGGGAAGCTGTACTTCTGGAAAATGTCAATGAAGGTATCCAGCGAGAAGTGGGCGGGCAGCGCCAGCGGTGAACTTAAAATTTCGCCGTTCGTCTTGAAGGACGACATAATGACCCACAGAATGGGAAACACAGAGAGAATAATGACGATGGCCTCCACAAGGTACATCAAAACCTTTGCCCAAGGCTTGTATTTGATTTTCATGGTGTGCCTCCTTCTCAGTAATCAGCTTCGTCCATGCGGAACAGCTTGTTTACGATGCCCAGCACGATCAAACCGATGATAAACATGACCACGCCCACCGCGTTGGCGTAACCGTAACGGTAGTCCATGATGCCCTTGACCAGAATGATGGGCAGGCTCATCGTGTCGTCGCCCGGACCGCCGGACGTCGTCAGGGCAATCTGCTCATACATGGCAATACGGGATGTCAGCGAGGCAATGACGCTGGTGCCGATGGATGCACGGCACAGCGGCAGCTGGATATAGCGGATCAGCTGCCAGCCGGTAGCGCCGTCCATGAGGGCGGCTTCATTCAGTTCCTTCGGAATGTTCATCAAATCACCCAGCACGACCAACGTGACGATGACTGCATAGAACAGCCAAGTGAACGTAACAGCCCAGAACGCCCACGGCGATTTGTAGAACCACTGGACGTTGAAATTCGGGTTAAAAACGCGGATGACCGAGTTCAGGATGCCGAAATCATTGTTGAAAATGAATTTGTAGATCATCGCCCAGGCCGCCGCACTGATGACGTTGGGGATCATGAACACTGTACGGGTGAACTTCCAGCCGTGGGGGCGCTGGTACAGTACAAAAGCGACCAATGTGCCGAAGCCGACGTGCAGCGTCAGGGCAATCACGCACCACCAGAGCAGGTTTTTCAACGCAATGAGGAACGAACTGTTGGTAAACAGATTGATATAGTTTGTCAGACCGTTGAACTTTGGTGCGTTGAAGCCATCCCATTTCGTGAACGACGTCACAAATACCTGCGCAATGGGCATCAAATAGAACATCGCAAAGATCACGATGGTGGGAAGCAGGAACAGATAGATCCATTTGTAGTTTGCACGCTGGATGCGGCCCGCCTTGATGCGCGTTGCTTTTTTCGGGGCGGTTTTCATGGCTTTGCAGCTCCTTCCTTTTCAAAAAATGCGTGCCGCCGCCGTATGCAACGGGACGGCGACACGCCTTGAATTACATATTGTTCTTGCGCGGATTGCGCGGATTACTCGGCGCTGGCTTCCGCGGCCTTGTCACTCATCCACTGGGCGAACTGCTCCGGGGTGCAGGTGCCGTCGGCCAGGCTGGGCAGCAGCTTACCAAACTCGGTGTTGGCAACGGAGGCAGGGATCACATCGAGGATACGGGGGACAAACACGGTATCAGTAGTGGTGTCGGCTGCCAGATCAGCAAGCACCTGGGTTTCGCCCTGCTTTGCCTTGAAGTCGTCGGAGTAGGTCAGCTTCGGTGTGTCGCCACCCTCGGCCAGCATGTAGGCTTCCAGCTCAGCGGGGCTGTAAATGAACTCAAGGAAAGCCTTTGCAAGGGCAATTTCATCCTCAGGGGCAGAAGCAGAGATCCACCACTCACCGAAAGTGGCGGTGTCGGCAATGCCGATGTCGCCCGGGAACAGGGAGGCACGGACCTTCGCGCCGTCAAAGCCGTTGGACCACTTGTCGGAGTTGGAGCTCTCGAAGTCAGAGGACATCCAAGGACCGTTGGCAATGATGGCGGCCTGCTCGCTCATGAAAGCGTTGGCGGCATCCGCGTAGGCTGCGCCTACCGAGTTGGAGGCTGCGTTGTTCTGCAGCAGATTCTGCAGCTTGGCCACAGCGTTGATGAAGCAGGGCTGGTTGAAGTCGGTGATCTTGGTCTCGGTGCCACTCTTCAGCCATTCTACGCCACCGTCTTCCTCGGCCACCAGCGCAGTCAGGAACAAGGCGGAAACCCAGCCGTTCTCGGCGGTGGAGAAGGCAATCTTCTGGTCGCCCAGCGCGGAAACAAATTCGTCCATGCTCATAGCGCTGATGTCAGCATCGGTGCTCCACATATCAGAGTTGTAGAAGAAGCCGATGGGACGTACCGTTGCCAGAGGCATAGTCATGACTCTGCCATCCTCATTGGAGCAGTATTCACGACTGTCGTCAATCAGGACATCCTTGATGGCGGGGGTCGCGTCGATCCAGTCGGTCAAGTCGTAGGCAAGGCCGTTGGGGATAACGACGTTCTTGACCCAGTCCGGGTCACCGCCCTCCACCAGCACCGGCAGCTTGTTCTGCTGTGCCAGCTGCTTTAAGCGGTCATTGAAAATACTATCCTGGGGTACGCTCTCCAGATTGATTTTGTACTTCCCGGCGTACTTCTCGTTAAAACGCTCGACCTGCGGCACAAAGAAGGCCGCACCGGCGTTCTCGCCGGTTTTGTAGGAGGGAATGGTGACTTACACCACGCCGCTGTTGGTATCAGCGGATGCCGTGCTACCGGCAGTATCGCCGCCGGTTGTGGAAGTTGCAGCAGAGGATGCAGCGCCACCGCAGCCGGCCAGGCTGGCGGTCATCATGGCAGCGGCCAGAGCGCCTGCGAACAGTTGCTTCTTTTTCATAGTGTTTCTCCTTTACTTTTGTGCTTTTTTGTTTTATTAACACGGTGCGGTTGCACCAAATGTTCCAAAAGTTATTGCAAAAACGTTTTTGTTTTGCGGTTAAAAAATATTTGCAGCGAAATTTGGCTTAAGAAGTTACTGCAAAAACGTTTTTGTATCTCTGTCTGAAAAAAGCGGCCTTAACCGCTGATTTCGGTTTTATAGGGGGCGGACGCTGTCGCGCACCGTCAGGGTGTGGGGCAATACCAGCCGCTGTGCCTTGCGCTTTCCGCGGATCATATCGCACAGTAGGCGAGTAGCCTCGTAGCCTTTTTGCTGGATGTTCTGGTCAATGGTGGTAATAGCCGGGTCGGTGTAGTTGGTGACTTCCAACCCATCGAAGCCTACGACCGAGTAGTCTTTTGGCACTTTATAGCCCAGTTCTTTCAGCCCCTCGATCGTGCCAATGGCCAGCATATCGCTCATGCAGAGGAACGCCGTGGCGCTGTCCGGGCTGTGGGTTCGGAAGTATTCCTTCACACCGTCGCGGGCTTCCTCCCGCCCGAAGTTGGTGTAGATGATGTTGTCGCGGGGCAGCTCCAAACCATTGCGCTGCATAGCTTGGTACGCACCCACAAGGCGCTGCATACTGACCATAGCCAGCTTGCGGCCATGTACCACCACAATCTTGCGGTGTCCATTGTCGATGAGGTATTGGGTCAGCTCGTCAAACGCTTTGATGTCGTCCATCATCACACAGCTGACATTCGGACCGGGAACCTCAATATCAATGGTCACGCAGGGGTATTTGCTTTTCGCCAGCAGTTCGCAGTAAGGGTCGTTGGTTCTCAAACCCATCAGGATCGCGCCGGCGATGTTGTGCTCATAGCAGAGCTGTTCAAAACTTTTTTCGGTCTGGATCTTGGTGTTGATAACCTGAATGGACATTTCCACATCGTTGTTGACTGTGTAGTGGAAGCAGCCTTTCATCAGCAGTGCATCAAAATCGTTGATAAGCTCTTCTTCCAGAAAGCCGGAAAGCACCAGCGCGATATTGTGATTGTGCTTGGAGGAAAGGTTGCGCGCCATCTGGTTGGGGCGATACCCCAGCCGCTGCGCGGTCTCCACGATGCGCTCCCGTGTTGTAGGGCTGACATCTGGGTAGTTGTTGAGTGCGCGGGAAACCGTACCGACCGTGACTCCGGCTTCCCGTGCAATGTCGCGGATCGAAACTGCCATGCTTGCTCACTCCTGATTCTCTTTTCAACCAAAACCGTTTTCGGTACCGTGTATACTGCTGTGTTCCAAAAACGTTTTTGTTGTGATTTCTTTATACTCTAATTCCCCTGTTTTGTCAACACTCTCCGCCTACTTTCTACATCTTGCAAAAGAATCCGGCTGTGGTTTTGTGTAGCTTGCACAAGTGCAAAAGGCAGAAGAGGGGGCGGTATTTTTTTTTGGGAAAAATTGCAGATTTTTCTCCAACATCGAGCAGATGTGCGATGCCCTGCGAATCAGCACCAAAACGGGGTACAAGCTGCTGCACGAAGGCAAAATCCCGGCGATGAAAATCGGGCGCTCGTATCGCATTCCCAAAGCCCACCTGTTTACCTACCTTCAGATTTGTGGTCAACACTGTCGAGCAGAGAATCGACAGTGTTGATTGTTTTGCGCCGATGCGGTATGTATTTGTGGATGCAATGGGAAACCTGATCCAGCCGGATTCCGTGACGACAGGCTTTCCGCAGTTGCTAAAAGAAAACGGTTTACGCAGGATTCGCTTCCATGATTTGCGCCACTCCTGTGCCAGCCTATTGCTGAAAGAGGGCGTACCGATGAAGCAGATTC
>UMGG01003551.1_pt1 | contig 10670 bp, 6 predicted proteins | sample 1965211 | NCBI WGS metagenome assembly UMGG01 (sample SAMEA4836064, study PRJEB28245) | human gut metagenome | biome: gut microbiome; material: fecal sample | place: Denmark | collected 2008 | reverse complement strand
CCCGCCATATAATCGCGCTGCGTCGAATTGATGCTTGCATCTTTGTTGGAATTTTCCTGATTGACTTCTTCGTTGCTGCACTCAATGAGCGACAAAATCTCTGCATCGGTCGTATTGGCTTTTCTCGCAATCTCACGCTGATAGCGGTAACGCACATATTTCTGCGCAATCTCGTATCCGCCCTCTTCCATAATGGCAATTTCTACCAAATCCTGAATCCGCTCTACATTGACGGCATGCGATGCTTTTTCGATCCTCTCCACCACTTTTCTCGTCACGTCCGCAATCTGTAAAAGCGTCAGTTTCTTATCATCCGTCACCTCATTGTTGGCCTTTTGAATCGCATTGCTGATCTTTTCCGCATCAAACTCAACTTCTTCACCATTTCGCTTTATTACCCATACACTACCCATCTGTGCCTGTCATCTCCTATCTTTTCTTTCTGTTGCACGTTGGTATTTTCCTTTTATCATAAAGGATATCGGGGAACTAACGTCTTTTGCCCCTGATATCTGCAAATATATAGTGTTTTGTTTTTCCCCAGCCACAACATATAGTATATATCATAACACTTTTGGGAGGGGATGTAAAGGGGAGATATGAAAAAGGATGAGGTAAATTAATGATTTACATGCTTAATATATCTTCTTCTTTTTGTGGTGCCAAAATAATCCAATAGCCCCATATCCACCAATTCATTTAATAATTGTCTTGTCCTAGCTCCTTTTAACCCTAGCTCTTCCGCAATCTGCTCTGTGCTGTATTCCACCCCAGCATCCATATATGCTAAAATCTGTTTTTGTCTTTTCGATAAATCGAATCCATTAATTTGTAAGTAATCCGCTGAATCTGCTGATTTTTCTGCTGATTTTTCTGCTGATGTCTTCTCCATCTTCATAACAAGTGTCACCTGATTAAGATTGGTATCCTCAATCAATTCCGGTTCACCCCATCCTTCCAATTTCCACACGCTAAGAATTGTTGGGAATCCTGACCCGGCATTATCTCCAAACCCTACTAATCTCAGCATAGTCTGCATATGAGGATTTCTCGATTTCGAATTACCCCCACGATAAATGTCTTCAAGAGGAAGTTTTAATATTCCCGGATTGGTAAACTCAAACGAATTTTCTCTCTTGATCACTTTCAAAACGCCTGAATCCATCAGATAATCCGCATGTATGATCATATTTACAAATCCTTCCCGAACAGCCTTATGCACCGGAGTATCATCTATACGCTGTACTCCGCCCTCTAACTTAAAAGGCCTTTTCAAATCCTCCGTCAACTTTGGAGTTACTTTTGTAAAAAAGTTAAATAGATTATTTTCCCATGTTCCATCATAAGTAATCCTATCATTCCAGCGAATATCCGCAGTCACCTGACTCTCATTACGATAATCCATAAACACATTATCAAAACGCTCTCTTATAGCCTGTCCTGTACCAAACATCAAAAGACCCGCTAAAGTCAAACCTTCAACGCCAGTTTTCCTGTCCTTTCTGTAACCGCCTAATTTTTCAAGAAACCCTTTGTCATCCAATGAATTCCAAACATGGCTCTCATTTCTGATTTCAAAAATCTGACGATACTTTCTTAATGTTTCTTTGTCTATATCATCCATCTTATAATATTCAATTATCTGATTATCATTACCTTCAAAACTCCGGTCCCTTATCATCCCACTTATTTCATACTCTGTTGCATGATAGTCGCCCTCATGATTTCTTTTATATGTTCCCTTATAAGGATTCTCCCCAACATATACAGGCCGCATGTTAAAATCAGCTCTTGGAACATAAATCACCAGCAGACTAACACAATCTTCTTCAACAATCTCTACATTTTCGTCCTTTAACAGATTAACATTTACCTTACTTCCATTGATTGTATTCCAAAAATCTTCTTTTTGTTTTAACGGATTATCTATCCCTTGTATCATAAATCGTTCTTCTGGTATCGTCTTGGTTTTATCTTCCTTTACTCCAAGTATGATATGCCCTCCTTTAGTATTCGCAAATGCAGAGTATGACTCATATACAGATTTTGGAATATTTTTTTCTGCTTTTTTGCACTCTATATCAACTTTTTCCCCCTTGTAAATAAGTTCTTTTACCTCCTGCATGTTCATTTACTGCACCTGCTTTCTTTTAATTTTCATAGATTTTTACACCTTACAAAAGACATTTTTTACTGTTATCCTCATTTTTACCCTTAAATTTGCGTTATTTAATCAATTCATCAAAAAAATTTTTATCAAATAAAATTAGAAATATACTCTGATTGACTAACAACAATATTGTCTGTTTTAGAAGCAATAATATTATTAATTTGTCTTACCTTTTCATTACTAATATCAAACACTTTTCCATCTCTATTTTGTGCAAGATTACGGGCTAGAAATCTAATACAGAATAAACTTGAGATAGGAAAATATATCTCAGCTTTAAAACCAGCAATTTCCTTGGAAACAACACAGGGAGCAGTAGATGTAATAAACTGCATGTCAGCTGGTACACGCAAAAAATCCACTATATAACTTTGATTCATATTATTTACATATTTAGATATTACTCCCCTATTTCCCCTTGCAGCATCAAGTAATACACCGTAGAAATATGGTTCAAACGCCAATACGCCGTTTTCTTTTATAGTTTCTAATTCCGATTCTTTAAATCCCATTGCCCCAAAGCAGTTTGCAAATATGGATAATATTGGCATTATATCTTTTTTCATTACGTTATTTAATCTAAGATTCTGAACTATAACAAATTCCAACAAAAACATTTTATCTGGAACATAGTAATCATCCATGTTATTTCCAGCTGCCCGAATCAAACCATTCCTTGTTGTCGACCAATTATTTTCTAGATAATTTGCAAAATAATCCTCTTCTATAATTTTTCCAACAACTTGAAAAATGTATGAATTTATGTCAAACTTGAACTCTTCCACGCTTATACTATTACCATTCAAATTTGTTACTGTCCATTTATTTATTTCATCATAACAACACATAAAACTATCATAATCAGAAACCCTCTTTTCCTCAATTTCACCATCTTCATTTTTTATTGAACAAGTAATATTGTATTTCACGGTAGCAAAATAATCATTTATTTCTTTTTCAAGTTTATATATCAAACTAGGAATTCTACATATATCTATGTAATAAAAATCTTCTTCCATAAAAAATGAACGTTCTGGTGTAATAGTTTTAACATCTCGATATTTCACATCAATTCCTTTTGCTCCTAAATCACTCTTATAAAAAACGTAAAAATGATTTTTAGTCCCTGGTATTTCCCATCCATCATAATAGGTTGCTGAAACTTTATGAGCTTTCATTGCATCACTCCTCGCATAATAAAACACTGTAAAACAAAATTTACCATATATACTTACAACATATTATAATAACAACTTTTGTAAATAAATTTTTCAACTCATAATCACCGTGTTGTGTCTTTCCGTAAAGCCATTCTTTCCGCATCTGGCATCTTGCACCATGATATGTATCCCCTCCTTTGCGAAAACCACATGGTACTTTTTGAAAACGCCCCATAAGACTTCCGTAAATCTTTATCAGGAGTCGATTCACTAATAATTTTGAATCTCTTTTGTCGATATTCCTCAACAAATATAGGTTCTTATCTTCAATTTTTGAGACACTCTCTGCTCTTGGTAATACTAATTCGAAGTTGTTTAAATGTTCATCGTCCCATTTCTGTTATTGTATCTGCCAACAATATCTCTATTTCTTTACTCTGATTTTTTTAATAACACTCCATTGACTATATATCTTCTTACCGTTTTCCATTCTATATGCTCGAACACGAACATAATAAACTTTGTTTTTTAACTTGGTAAGAACATATTTTGTTTTTTTAGTATTTTTTACTTTTTGTTTTGATGCTTTTTTCTTAGTTGTATATTGAATTTGATATCCCTGAGCTTCAGAAACTTTCTTCCATTTAAGAACAATACGTTTCCTCTTTTTGTTTTTCGCACTAAAACCTTTTACTTTTGAAATGGTTCTCTTTTTATCTTTATTAACCACCATAGGTTCTGCTACATTAGAAGGTTTTTGAACCAGTTCTACAACCGACTCGTTTGATTCAGGTTTCATCGTTTGTTCTGGAAAAGAATCCTTTTTTCTCGTAATTTCATACTCTTTTATGAAAATTCCATCATAATTGCCAATTCCAGAAATAATCATAATACCAGTACCAACATCCACATTATTTAGTGCTATTCTTTCGTAGTCTGTTCCATCCACCAGTTCTCTTCCATTCAAAGTAACAACTACGTCTGGAATAATTTCCGTTCCAGTATACTCAAATGTATCTGATGTCATCTTTAATATAGCATTCTTTAAATTGTTTGTATCACAACGACGATATTGGAACACCACTTTAGTAATATCTTCTTTAACCCAAATATCTTTCTTTGCTTCGGTACTTATAACCTCATACCCGTCAACATTTGGCGCACTCACCCCAATCGTCTCACCAACAACTGCTGTATAAGTCAAAGAATCCGCCACATCTACTCCATTCTCATCCTCACATATCACTTCGTAAATACCCTGTTCAGATACTATCGAAATTTGATATTCTGTAGATGCCCCACCATAAGTCACGTGAACTTTATTATTTCCGTTTACATCTTTATAAGCAAAAGAATACCATCCCTCTGTCACTATAGTTTCTGTTCCATCCATAAATGTAACGCATAACTGCATATCCGTTTCATTTAGTTTTTCACCAGCTGAATATTCTGTTTTTTCTGGCATTTTACTAATCGAAATACTACTTACTTGTTTTTCCGTAATTGCATAAGATATATTGTTTTTCTTTGCATATTCAATAGCCACACTAGATTCTGTCCCCATCAATGTAACTGTCGAATTATCAATAGCATTTGTTTCAATCTGTTGCAAAGAATCTGGACAAAATACTATTTCTAAGGAAGAACATCCCGCAAATGCTTCCTCATCAATTTTTTCAACAGAATCCCCTAAAACAACCCGCTTCAAAGATGAACAATTTTTAAATGCTGCTTTTCCAATTTTCTTTACACCATCTGGTACAATAACACATTCAATTTCTGTATTATCTTTAAACGCATTATCTGAAATAGAAATTACTGACATTCCCTCCGTTGTGTTCGGAATAGTTAATATACCATTATCTACTACATCATCTGTTTCCATCAGTTCATCTTCATCACTATAAACAGCATGCCTTAAAGACGTTTCTGAAATTTTATTTTCTTCAACTAATCCATTTACAGATAATTCATCTTCGAATCTTTTGTAAGTATATTTGGCATTTAGCATTGCATTAACTTTTGCTTTACATCCTTTAATATGCTTTTCATAAGAAAACTCATTTAAGAAAACACTATCATTTCCTATAATGTTCTTCATATGATTTTTGGCTATTTTTTCACAAGAGTTACAAGCATTTTTTGCCGCTGCAAGTTCTGCTTTATATAAAAGTTTATAGTTACTAATTTCCTCATCAATATTGAGATCACCTTCGTTTTGTTTATTATATATAAAATCTCTTGTTTTCCGTGAAACACAAGTATTCAAAACACGAAAGAAATTTGTATCGTTTTGTGCATTAATCACATCATCAGCACTAGACTCAGGCAAAATATAGGCAATAACCTTACAAGCCGATTCCGCACAAAAAACCAACCCTGCTGAACCTGTCCCTACTACAAGCTCTACTAACGATTCTCCTTTCTTCTCTACGGTCTTTGCAATCGCTTGAAGGCAACCCTTTTGCAAATATTTATCAACTACTGTTTTGTATGGATGACTTGCTTGTTCTAGGGCTCTAGTAAGCCCTCTCTCCACATCAGATCCTGGTGCCGTTCTCTTTACTTCTTCTAACAAATTTTTAATTAAACTTTTTTGGACACTCTCTAATGTTACTATCAACAATGCTGCCTCACTCATATCTATTGCATAACCAACATTTTTAAACACCTTATCAATTTCTTTCCAATTTTCACCAATCTTTTTTATCAATAGTCCAATTTCTTTATCACTATAATGCCCACTTTTCGCAAGCAACTTTTGTATCTCCATACTGCTTAATTCTTTAGTTTTTGTTTCCAACTCTTTTGCCCACTTATAATCTTTTTTCACTTCTTTAATTGTACTTTCGACTATGTCTGATTGTTGCATTATTTCTTTTAAAAAACGCAAAGTAGCTTCATCCAAGTATTCATCTTGAATAGATGTCCCTCCCAATTCACTTGCTCCCAATTTTAAAATACTGTTTATAGAGTTTCCAGAAAGCATATATTTATAACCAGATTGCATATTCTGCGCCCATGTCCTATTTCCGTTAACATCTTCACAATCTTCCAATATCATCTCCGTTACTTTTTGTTGAGGACTCTCATAGAGATATTCCGGATATTTTTCAAAAAGATCTCTAGTGGTAATAGAATTTTTAAGTGGTGTTTGTACAGTAATAGCACCATTTGTATGCTTTATAGCCTTTACAGGATAATTTCTATCTGCTCCTTCACCAACATCACACCGATGTTCAGAATCATAATAGGACAGCCATACTTCCCCTTCTTTTTCTGCCGAAATTACCCCATCTTCTATATGTATATAGCGTGAGTCCTCTTTTGTTCTGGCACACCATATATTAGGTTTTAAATCAAACTGATAATTTGGAATATTACTCTCAACACATACTCTATATTCATCTCCAACTCCAACCTCTATTTTTTCTGTATTTAAATAAAATGGATGATATACCATTTTTTCCTCATCCAATGTATTAGGACTCGCTTCTATCTCACTATTACTATATTTATCATGATTTAAATATAAAATAGTAACCCCCTCATAATTGTCAAACTTTAAAGTTTTCCCGACATAAGTATACCCACAATTATTTTCGTTGTCATCCAAATATGTTGCCGTTGTCTTTCCAGAAGCATTTATTTCGTAGCGCCTTCCAGTCGAGTTGTAATGTATAAAGGACAATGTATACTCATTGCTTAGCATGTTTGTAAAAGAGCATGTTTCCTGACCTGACAACACAATCACTTTAACAGCTTCATAGTTTACCTTTTCGCATTTTATTCTATTATCTATTTCAAACTTTAATTCTCCTTCTATAACTGAAATCTCAAAAAAACGATTACCCCTAATATAATGAGTTTTTTTATTAACTCCATCATATTTTGTAGTATCTGTGCGCCATTCTTGTGCTACTTGTGTTCCATAATCCGCATCACTTATATTACATATCGCCTTCCCAGTATAATCAATACCTATTGTTCCCTCATTATAATTTGTAAATTTGTAAGTCTCCCCAGGCTTAATTGTTACAATGTCATAAATAATCTTTTTAGAATTAATCTTCTCATTTATTTTTAATATTAATTTCCCACTTCTGACACGTATTTCTAATGGATGATCTGGAGATATACACAATACAGCATCATCTTTTAACATACAATATGAACTTGACCATTTAATACTATCCACATCACACAATGCTTCTCCTGAATGTTCAATACAGACCTCTTCATCCGAAGTAAAACGATAGGTTTCTCCTTCTTCTACAGTTATTGTATAACCTTCTGCTTTAATAACCAAACTCTTTTGTGGTAATACACTAACCAACAATATCACTATTAACAAGATTGACAACATTCTTTTTTTCATCCTAAACCGCTCCTCTTCTTATTATTTATAGTACTCTATCTTCTTTGATTATATCTTATGACAATTATATTTTCAATATTTAAATATACATTTTTGGGAAAGTATTTAGGGGAAAGTTTTGATAGGCAGCCTAAAACTTGAAATCTGTAATTCTGGTTACCTTTTCCTTCAAATCTGTCTGCAAAAAGCAACATAAAAGCACAATATTCATAAATTTCGTTGCCTTTTTCTTCTGATCTGTCCTCTAAAAGCAACATAAAAGCACAATTTCAGCAAATTTCGTTGCCTTTCCCTTCAAATCTGTCTACAAAAAGCAACATAAAAGCAAAATCCAAACGAATTTCGTTGCCTTTCAGACCGAACGTATGAAAAAGCGCCGGCAGACTACTTCTACCGGCGCATCATTTCTTTTCTCTTTATTTTCTTTTGAATTTTTTCCCCGGCTTTCCGTCGAAGGTTTCTTCTAACTGCTGTAACAGTTTTTTCTGCTCTTTCGTAACGGATGTCGGAACATCGACAACGAAGTCCACATAATGGTTACCACGCAGTTTTTTGTTACGCAGGGAAGGTACTCCTTTGCCACGAAGGCGCATACGGGTTCCGGTCTGGGTACCCGGTTTGATCGTACATGCCACTTCTCCGTCGATGGTTTTTACCGTTACTTCGCCACCGAGTACGGCTTTCGGGTAAGAAATCTTCACTTCGGAATACAGGTCGTAGTCATGACGTTCAAATTCCTCATGCGGCTGTACGTATACTTCTACAAGAAGGTCGCCACGTGCTCCGCCGTTGGTGCCCGGCTCGCCCTTTCCACGGATACGTACACTCTGTCCATGGTCGATTCCGGCCGGGATCGATACCTGGATCTTCTTTTTGCTTGCAATGTAACCGGTTCCGTGGCAGTCGGAACATTTGTCCTTGACCACTTTTCCGGTACCATGACAATGCGGACATGTGGATACATTCTGCACCATACCAAATAAGGATTTCTGGGATGTCACCACCTGACCTTTACCACCGCAGGTAGCACAGGTTTCCGGTGAAGTTCCCGGTTTGGCTCCGGTTCCGTGACAGGTCTGGCATTCGTCTTTCAATGTCAGTTCCAGTTCTTTTTCTACGCCAAAGCAGGCCTCTTCCAATGTGATGCGGACCTGCGCGCGGATGTTCGCACCTCTTGTCGGTGCATTGGGATCGCGTCTTCTGGCTCCGCCGCCAAAGAAGTCGCCGAATATGTCGCCAAAAATATCGCCCATATCCATACCGGAAAAGTCGAAGCCGCCGGCTCCGCCAGCACCATTTTCAAACGCAGAGTGACCAAATTGATCATACTGACGTCTCTTATCCGGGTCGCTCAATACGGCATACGCTTCGGATGCTTCTTTAAATTTTGCTTCGGCATCTTTATCGCCGGGATTTGTATCAGGGTGATATTTTTTTGCCAATTTTCTATAGGCACGTTTCAGGGTAGCATCATCCGCATTGCGGTCTACCCCTAATACCTCATAATAATCACGCTTATCAGCCATTTTTATCCTCCATTCACTCACTCTTCGTTATAACCGACAGTACGACCCGCACCAGAGTACGAGCCGTAACATCGGAATCTATCAAGGTTGATTACAGTTCTCTGAAATCTCCATCGACAACGTCGTCTCCGCCGTTATCTGCTGTCTGCTGTCCTGCTGCTCCCATGTCCGGACCAGCTGCACCCTGAGCGCCGCCAGCTGCCTGCTGTGCCTGCTCATACATCTTAGCAAATACCTGCTGTGAGTTTGTCATCAAGGATTCTTTTGCTGCTTTCAATTCTTCGATATCAGCATCTGTCATAGACTCTGGCTGTGTTCTCTCAAGAATTGCTTTTACTTTGTCAATCTCAGCCTGAACTTTTTCTTTCTCTGAAGCATCTACTTTGTCACCCACTTCATTGAGTGCTTTCTCTGTCTGGAATACCATGCTGTCTGCTTCGTTGCGGGTATCGATGCCCTCTTTGCGTTTCTTATCCTGAGCTTCGAACTCAGCGGCTTCTTTGACTGCTTTATCGATATCATCATCGGACAGGTTGGATCCTGCTGTGATGGTAATGTGCTGCTCTTTTCCTGTTCCAAGGTCTTTTGCAGATACATTTACGATACCATTGGCATCGATATCAAAGGTAACCTCGATCTGAGGTACTCCACGCATTGCCGGTGGAATGCCATCCAGACGGAACTGTCCAAGAGATTTATTGTCGCGGGCAAACTGTCTTTCACCCTGTACTACGTTGATGTCTACTGCGGTCTGATTATCGGCTGCGGTAGAGAAGATCTGGCTCTTCTTCGTAGGAATTGTTGTATTTCTTTCGATCAATTTGGTAGCTACACCGCCCATTGTCTCGATAGCAAGAGAAAGTGGGGTAACATCCAGAAGAAGGATATCGCCGGCACCGGTATCTCCGGCAAGTTTACCACCCTGAATGGAAGCACCCAATGCTACACACTCATCCGGGTTCAAAGATTTATTTGGCTCATGTCCTGTCAACTGTTTTACTTTGTCCTGTACGGCCGGGATACGTGTGGAACCACCAACCAAAAGAACTTTGCTAAGTTCAGAAGCAGTAATTCCGGCATCTTTCAATGCATTGTTTACAGGAGTGGCAGTTCTCTCTACCAAATCTGCTGTCAATTCATCGAATTTTGCACGTGTCAGGTTCATATCAAAATGTTTTGGTCCTTCCTGTGTTGCTGTGATAAATGGAAGGTTGATATTTGTCGTTGTTGCGGAAGAAAGCTCTTTCTTTGCTTTCTCAGCAGCTTCTTTCAAACGCTGCATTGCCATCTTATCACCGGAAAGGTCAATACCTTCTGTTTTCTTAAATTCGCTTACCATGTAATCGCAGAGTTTGTTATCGAAGTCATCACCACCAAGACGGTTATCTCCGGATGTTGACAATACTTCGATGACACCGTCACCGATCTCGATAATG
>UMGG01027001.1_pt1 | contig 10845 bp, 9 predicted proteins | sample 1965211 | NCBI WGS metagenome assembly UMGG01 (sample SAMEA4836064, study PRJEB28245) | human gut metagenome | biome: gut microbiome; material: fecal sample | place: Denmark | collected 2008 | reverse complement strand
TGGAAAGATAAAATATTCTCTAATCTAATTCAACCAACAGGTAGAAAGAATATTTTTAATATTTAAGAAAATAATTCCTATATTTGACTAATAGATTGCTCGAAACTTTATGGCGATAATATAAATTTCAATATGGAAATGAAAAGAATATTTTCGGTCGTCGTCTGTGCTGTGGGAATTTTTTTCTCCATGACAGCCGAGAGCAAAGACGGGTGCTTGAAAAGTTACGTATCGGCGGACAGTTTGCTTTTGTATGAATATTACGAATCTCATATTTGGGTTAGCCCATTGAACTATCCCCGGGTATTCTCTGAACAGAGGGCCGTTGCGCCGGACTGGTTTCATTATCAGGACAGGGTGATAGAGCTTCGTGTTCTTGCGCTGAGGAAGCGAATCTGGGAGGAGTATTTGCGAGATTTCCCTTTGGAGAGACTATCCGTACGTGTGTGGCTCATGTTTTCTCTTCGTACGGGTGAGTTGGAAACTGTGGAGCTAATGTTTCGAAGAGAGGTATTAGAGGATACCGACAGTTTCCCCATTCGGGAGATTATTGCGATGTGCATGAATTCCGATTGGAGTGGAAGTACATATATAATGGAGCATGAACCGGATAAATATGATAACATGTACACCGGATATATTTTCCCGTTATATTAGTGTCATGGATTTCAAAAGAATATTTTCGGTTGTCGTCTGTGCTGTGGGGCTTTTTTTCTCCACGGCAGCCGGGAGCAAAGACGAGTGCTTGAACAGTTACGTATCGGCGGACAGTTTGCTCCTGTACGAATATTACGAAACGTATGTTATGATTCGGCCTTTGAATTATCCTCGGATATTTCCAGAGCAGAAAGCTGTTGCGCCTGACTAGTTTCATTATCGGGACAGGGTGATAGAGCTTCGTGTTCTTGCGCTGAGGAAGCGGATTAGGGAGGAGTATCCGCAGGATTATCCTTTGGGGAGAGGATCCGTACGTGTGTGGCTCATGTTTTCTCTTCGTACGGGTGAATTGGTAACTGCTGAGTTAATGTTTCTAAAAGAGGTATTAGAGGTTGTCGACAGTTTCCCCGCACGGGAGATTATTGCGATGTGCATGAACTCCGATTGGAGTGGAAGTACATATATAATGGAGCATGAGCCGGATAAATATGATAATATGTACACCGGATATCTTTTTTCACCCTATTAGAGTCATGGACTTCAAAAAAATATTTTCGGTCGTCGTCTGTGCTGTGGGGATTTTTTTCTCTACGGCAGCCGGGAGCAAAGACGAGTGCTTGAACAGTTACGTATCGGCAGACAGTTTGCTTTTGTACGAATATTCCAAAACGCATATTATGGCTCGGCCATTGAACTATCCCCGGATATATTCAGAGCAGAAAGCTGTTGCGCCGGACTGGTTTCATTATCGGGATAGGGTGATAGAGCCCCGTGTCTTTGCGCTGAGGAAGCAGATTAGGGAGGAGTATTTGCGAGATTATCCTTTGGAGAGAGGATCCGTACGTGTGTGGCTCGTTTTTTCTCTTCGTACGGGTGAGTTGGAAACTGTGGAGGTAATGTTTAGAAAGGGGATATTAGAAGATGTCGACAGTTTCCCCGCACGGGAGATTATTGCGATGTGCATGAATTCCGATTGGAGTGGAAGCACGTATATAATGGAGCATGAACCGGATAAATATGATAGCATGTACACGGAGTATTTTTTTTCGCTATATTATTAGCGTGAAGAATAGGAGTAAGTCTCGTAATTGCATAAAAAATTGAAGGACGAGTGTGAATAGGTTTTGTGAAAATGTTTTATCTTCACCACCAAATAATGAATTATGGCATCTTATTCCAGAAAATCGACCCGTAATAAAGCTCTTTGGGGATATCTGTTGCTTATTGCCGTTTTGTTGTCATCTTCGTGGTTTGTGTATCATGAGATAAATTTGTTGGTATCGATAAAAGCGGTCGAGGCAGATATGAGGCTGAAACGTCAGGAGATGTCTTCCGCTTTATCGGCTCTGTATAGAGCGGAGACGGTGGGACAATCGCTCGTTTGGGGACAGTTTTCGGATTATCCGGTATATAGGAGAGTGACGAATGATGCCGTAACATGTGTGGATTCGTTACGTCGTATTACATCGGACTCTGTCCAGCTGTCCCGAATCGATAGTATTATCGGTCTGCTGAATCGGAAAAATGCGGTTATACGGCGATTGATGGGAACCATGATCGATGTGGCCAAGGAGCAAAACCGGAAAATAGAGGATATGATGAAACAGCAAGATTCGTTGATCCTTATTCAGAATCGTCAGCAAAGATTGGTTCGACAGAGCGATTCGCTGATAGAGAAACGCCGCCGTAAAAATGTGTTCGGACGAATAGCCGATGCTATTTCGGGAAAATCACCTACTCGGTTAGATAGCATTCGGATAGAATCGAAACGTATAGGAGCGTTGAGCGATTCGTTGGCTGCCGATTTGAAAGCGATGGAAAGCGGTTATAACGAGATCCGGGAGTTGTCTCAACAGGCTCTCGAACGGGAGCGGTGGCGATTGAGAAACGATAATCAACGGTTGAACGGTCAGATCAATCGTCTGATGAATAGCTTTGAACGAGAGCAACTTATTGTATCGGAGAAGATACAAGAACGAAATGAACAGATTCGTCAGGAGTCTATGAGAGCTTTGGTCGCTGTGGCTTCCGGTGCTATTTTATTGGCGGTTATTTTTGGGGTATTGGTTTGGAAAGGTTGGTTAAGGGACGATCGTTTTCGTAGGGCATTGGAAGAAGCTCGGAGACGAGCCGAAGATTTGTTGGAGGCTCGGGAAAAGTTGATGCTGACGATAACGCACGATTTTAAGGCTCCGCTCGGTTCTATTATCGGATATGTGGAGTTGATGATGAGGCTGGATAATACCGAACGGCAAAAGTTCTATTTGCAAAACATGAAGGCATCATCGGATCATTTGCTTTCGCTGGTAAGCGATTTGCTCGATTTTCACCGTTTGGAGTCGCATAAATTGGATATAAATCATATTGCTTTCAGCCCCAAAGTATTATTCGATAAAATAGTATCTGCTATGCAACCTGTGGCGGATAAGAAACAACTGAATCTGGTATTGAAAGTTGAGAAATCGGCCGATGCCAATTTTTCGGGCGATCCGTTAAGGATTAAGCAAATTGTCGATAATTTGTTGTCCAATGCTTTGAAGTTTACAGCCCGGGGTACGGTGACGATTCATGTGTTTGTGCGTGTTCGATATCTTGTTTTTTCGGTTAGCGATACGGGACGGGGAATAGCCCGAGATGATTTGGAACATATATTTCAGGCTTTTACACGGCTTTCTTCGGCACAGGGGGTCGAGGGATTCGGATTGGGGTTGGCTATTACTCGACAGCTCGTCGATTTGATGGGCGGGCGTATAGATGTCCGCAGTGTGGAGGGTGTTGGCAGTACGTTTACCGTGGAAATTCCATTGGAAGAAGTCTCGGAGAAGACCGGCGATACGAAGGCTTTTTCGGGGAAACGTTGCCTATTGCTCGATGACGATAAATTACAATTGACACTTTTTGAGAATCAGTTGAAACAATTGGGTATAGAATCGGTTGCCTGCATGAAGGCCGAGGAGATTTTGGGTTATCTGGAACATGAGCATTTCGATGCTTTGTTTACCGATATGCAGATGCCGGAAATGGACGGAGTGAGTTTTTTGAAATTTTTGAGGGAGTCTCATATCGCTCTGGCGAGAAAGCTTCCGGTTGTAATGGTTACGGCGAGGAGCGATGCAGACCAATTCCTTTCGGAAGGTTTTTCGGGAATTTTACACAAGCCTTTTTCGTTGGCGCAATTATCTTTTTGTTTATCGGGGATTTGGAATGAAGAGGCAACTCCCCGTGAGATAGAAGATGAGGGTGAAAGAGGAGAGGCTCCGTATGATTTTGCGGCTCTTACAGCTTTTGCCGAAGATGATGCGAAGGCTCGCCGGAAAATATTGGAGACATTCTTTCAGGAGATAAATAGCCAGATAGAGGAGTTGAAAGGGGCCGCGGCTCGTCGCGATGGGATTGTGGTATCACGTATTGCTCATAAGTGGCAACCGATTTTCGCCATGTTGAGAATTTCGGATATGTTGCCGGTGTTGTCTCGATTGGAAGAGGAAGGTGCGCATAAGTGGACCGATGAGCTGTCTCGAAATCTTGATAAATTGTTGGTCTGTGCTGAGAAAATACGTACAGGCCTTAAATTGGTATTGGCAAAGGAGGAATAATTATGAAGCATATTCTCATTGTAGAAGACGATACGACATTTGCTGTTATGTTGCAGACGTGGCTTTCCAAGAAAAAATTTTCGGTAGCATCTGTTTCGGGAATTGCAGCAGCGAAAAAAACTCTTATTGAAAGTTCGGTCGATTTGGTGCTTTGCGACTTACGTTTGCCTGATGGAGACGGCATCGATTTGTTGGAATGGGTGAGCAATCGGAATGTAAATGTTCCTTTGATCGTAATGACGAGCTACGCGGCTATCCCGTCGGCTGTTCAGGCGATGAAACTCGGTGCGAGAGATTATATATCTAAGCCGGTGAATCCGGAAGATTTATTGCAAAAGATAAACGAGGTTTTTAATGCGGGTGTCAAGACTGGGAAACAGATTCCTGTGTCTGAATCTGTACCGGAGGAAACAAATTATTTAGAGGGGCAGAGTGAAGCTGCCCGTCAATTGTATACTTATGTGAAGTTAGTGGCTCCGACCTCTATGTCTGTGCTGATCAATGGGGCCAGTGGGACAGGAAAGGAATATGTGGCTAAACGGATACATCAATTAAGTAAACGTTCGGAGAAACCGTTTGTCGCCATCGATTGTGGAGCCATTCCGAAAGAATTGGCTGCTTCTGAATTTTTCGGGCATAAGAAAGGTTCGTTTACGGGAGCGATTGAGGATAAAGTCGGTGCTTTTATAGAAGCAGATGGTGGAACGATCTTTCTTGATGAAATAGGAAATCTGAGTTACGATGTTCAGGTACAGTTGCTACGTGTGTTGCAAGAACGCAGAGTGAAGCCCATCGGGACTACAACGGAAGTAAAAGTCGATGTGAGGTTGATTGCCGCGACAAATGAAGACTTGAAGGCGGCTATAAAATCAGGTGCATTTAGGGAAGATTTGTATCATCGAATCAATGAATTTACGATCTATATGCCGCGTTTGTGCGAACGAGGTGAGGATATACCGTTGTTTGCTAATTTCTTTTTGGATCAAGCCAATCGAGAACTCGAAAAGCCTGTTCCCGGATTTTTGCCGGAAGCGATGGAAAAGATTTCTCAATATACTTGGCCGGGAAATTTAAGAGAAATGCGTAATACTGTTATGAGGGCGGCTTTACTTGCTCAGGGGAATCCCATACGTGTGGAACATTTGGGCATAGACATGAATATAGACAAGCCGATAAATATTTTACACGATCCGGATAGTGAGCGGACTAAGATTGTATCGGCATTACAGAAATGTTCGGGTAATAAAAGTAAAGCGGCTGCAATGTTAGGCATAGATAGAAAGACATTGTATAACAAGTTGAAATTGTATCAAATCGAGTAACTTATATATTTGTAGAATATAGGATACGGTTCGTCATAGTCAAGTCGGAAATCTTATTTCCGCTTGCCTTTGCACTTATCTCTCACTGTATTTGAGGATAAAAGGGTGTGGAAAAATTCCACACCCTTTTTCTTTTTATTCTACAAATTTCCACATAAGATTTTTGTATTCTATTTATTTAATTTATTTATAATCAGTTGTTTGTGTATTCTTTGGAAGTGCTGGCATAACGATTGTTGTTTTATAGTCGAAGAATGGAATATAGAATGTATAACTAAAAAAGTTAGAATTATGAAAAAGTTAATGTTATCAGTAGCTGTGTTCATGATGGGAGTATCTACTCTTGGTTTGTATGCACAAGATTCCAATGTAGAGCCTGTAAAGAAAGATAGTGTCCCAACCGAAGAACCTAAGAAAGAGGAGCCTAAATCAGAGGCTGCTTGGGTTTGTATGAGCGAAGAACCTGCTAAGACAGACAGTGTGCCGTCTCAGGAACCCAAGAAAGAAGAACCCAAGACTTCATCGGTTTATATGAATGAAGAACCGGCTAAAACCGATAGTGTGCCTTCGCAGGAGCCTAAAAAAGAAGACGTTCAAAAGATATTTTCTATCAGATAACTTTTGTGAAAGATATTTTATAGGCTAACCCTAAAAAACGTTCTTATTTTTTATCTGTTTTAGTGAAGATGATGATGGTCCCGATATCTCCTATAAGGAGGTATCGGGATTTGATTTTCTAATATTTAGTTAGATAGATAGAATGTCATGAATATATAATATGATTAGTAATAATGACTAAATAAATAATTCTAAATAATCCATGCATTTTACATATATTTGTACAATAGAATTTGTATTTTATAACTCTGTTTAAGAGGAAGAAGTGCAAAAGTTCGAGGGAGAGGCTGATTTTATCGAGGATAACGTATTGTTGTCTGGAAGCGTACATTTTTATGACCGTTATCCCATTGAATATATGCCGGCATTTTTCAGAAAAGCCGATATTATGCTGCTTCCTCTTTGTGACAATAGCGCATTCAATGTGACGTTACCAGCGAAGATACAGGCTTATATGCTCAGTTCCAAACCTATTTTAGTCATGGCGAATGGTGAAGTACAAACGGTTGTAAAGAATGCTCGTTGCGGATATTATACAGGTGCAGATTCTATTGACAAGATGGTTCGTTTAGTCCTTTCCATCTCGAATTATTCAAATCAAGAATTGGAAGAAAAGGGTAGAAACGGATATAATTATTACCAGCGGCATTTTAAGAAAGAAAAATGTATGAACAATTTATTCGAAATTATTGAGAAGGGAGAACGAAGTAATGTCTGAGATATTGATTGATCATGTTTTACTCGATAGGGTGACAAAGGATGCAAAGGAAAGTCCTAGATTGCGTATGAATTATAACTTTCACGAATCGTTGTCGTCTCCTTCGCAACGTCTGCTTAATGCCCTTGAACCGGGAACCGTTTTACCGATACATCGTCATAGGCATACGGCCGAAACTTATGTATTGTTGCGAGGGCGTATGAGAGTTCTCTTTTACGATGACGACAAGAAGGAAATTAATCGCTATGAACTCGACCCGGCGGAGGGTACTTATGGGGTAAACATACCCCGGGGACAATGGCATACAATTGAGGTGTTATGTGCTGGTACTGTTATTTTTGAGGTGAAAGATGGTCCGTATATACCTATTGCTCCTAATGATATGTTAGAATAGACCTCTTTCGTATAGTATTATAATGCGCCAAAATTTATTCATAGTTTGATTATTAGATTTTTTTGATTTGTATCACTATCGTATCACAACTATGCAAAAATAGGAAAGAATTGGATATATTTTGCAGCATAAAATGTGTTATGTGGCAATAATTTATGAGGGGTGACAAGTCTGTTGTATAACATAAGTAGTTGATTAATAGATATAAAAATAGGGGTTAGCATTTTGCTAACCCCTTACTTTTTGTTGTCCGGGAAGGATTCGAACCCTCACAGGCGGAACCAGAATCCGAAGTGCTACCATTACACCACCGGACAAATTTGTTTTGCGAGTGCAAAATTGCGAATTTATTTTGGGACAGCCATTGTGAACCTTGAACTTTTTTATTCGGTTTAATCTTTTTTTACATATCTATCCTTTCAATGGCAATGCTGATTCTATGACGGCGTATGATTTTTTCATGAGGTCTTCTATATCATGCCCTTTATTTTCTTGGGGATAGATGGGGGGGTGTATCGTTAAAATGATTTTTCCGGGTTTAAAATTGTAGGTTGTACGGGGCATAACGGCAAATGCTCCATCGATAGTGAGCGGTGCGACCGGTAAGGAAAATTCAACGGCGAGTTGATATGCTCCTCGTTTGAATGGTCTCATGGCTCCTGTCCAAGTGCGTGCTCCTTCGGGGAATACGACAAGCGACATACCATTTTGTAATGTCGTTTCGGCTTTTTGCAGGGTTTCTTTTAGTCGGCCCGGAGTCCTATTATCTACGAATATGTGGCCGGCAGCAGCACAAGCGCTGCCTACAAAGGGTATATTGCGCAGGCTTTTTTTCATCATCCATTTGAAATTGTGGTTTAAGTATCCGTAGATGAGAAATATGTCATAGGCTCCTTGATGGTTTGATACGAATACATAAGATGTGTTTTTATCGATGTTTTCTCGGCCTCTAACTTCTATTCTGACAAGAGAGAGAATGCAGAATAGTCGGGACCAAATGTGTGCCGGGTAATATCCCCAAAAGTTTCCATTGCCCAACCGGCATCCGATAAGGGTCGTCAATGCTGTGAGAATGGTGAGTATCAGCAGTATGGGCATGGCTATGAGCCATTGATATAGGAATGTGATAGTGCGTATCATTGTTCGATGCTATTTTCGTCGTTTACGGGACAAAGGTAATGAATTTGCAGTAAATCGCATTATTTGCAGGCGCTTTTGATGTGGGAATATAGAAAAGGCGACTCAATAAGCCGCCTTTTCTATATTCCTAAACGTTGCAGTTTATTTGGTTTTTGCTTCGACATCTGGGGCAATGAGCTTGTACCCTTTTCCATGAATATTGATAATTTCAATTGATGGATCGTCTTTGAGATGTTTACGAAGTTTGGTAATGTAAACGTCCATGCTACGAGCGTTAAAGTAATTATCGTCTATCCAAATAGTTTTGAGGGCGAAGTTTCGCTCCAAAATTTCATTGACGTGAGCACAGAGCAGACTGAGCAATTCGGACTCTTTGGTGGTGAGTTTAGTATTCTTATCGTCGATTGCCAATACTTGTTTCTGGGTATCGAATGTAAACCGTCCGATCTTGTACATCGTAACTTCTTTTCCTTTTTTACCTTTTACACGACGTAAAATGGCTTCGATACGGAATACCAATTCTTCCATACTGAATGGTTTGGTAATGTAGTCGTCTGCTCCGATTTTGAATCCTTCGAGAATATCTTCTTTCAAAGATTTCGCTGTCAAGAATATGATGGGAACTTCTCCGTTTACCGTACGGATTTCTTGTGCAAGCGTGAATCCGTCTTTTTTAGGCATCATCACGTCGAGTACGCACAAATCGTATTTACCTTTCAGGAATGCTTTGTATCCGCTTTCTCCATCGGAGAAGAGATCGGCCGCATAACCTTTGGCTTGCAAATACTCTCTTAATAACATGCCAAGATTTTCATCATCTTCGCATAATAGAATACGCAATCTTTCTTCCATAATCATTTGTTTTTTATTAGTGGTAGTGTTATTATAAATGTCGACCCTTGATTTATTTCGCTTTCTACTCGAATATCGCCTTTGAGGTCGGTAATGATTTTATGGACGTAGGCGAGGCCCAGTCCAAATCCTTTGACGTCATGGCGATTTCCCGTAGATACGCGATAAAATTTGTCGAATATTTTTTTCAAATCTTCCCGTTTGATACCGATTCCGTTATCTCGAATCGATATTTCTACCTTATCTCCAACGGTTCTTGTACGTATGAAAAGAGATAAAGGTTCTTCTTCCCGTCGATATTTTACGGCATTGTCAAGGAGGTTGAAGATAACATTCGTGAAATGCATTTCATCGACCGAGACAATAGCATCTTCTGCTTCGAGGTCGGCAGCGATTACACCGCCGTATTTTTCGACTTTGAGTTTGAATGTGCTCATGACTCCTGCAACGAGGTCGTTGACATCGACGTTGTGTAGTTTCATCAACGTCTTTTGTCTGTCGAACATCGACATTTGCAGGACTTTTTCTACCTGAAATCTCAATCGCTTGGTTTCGTCATTAATGACACCCGATATGTGCTGGAACATGGCCGGACTTTTGGCAACGGAGGGGTCATTAAGCATTTGGGCCGCTAATGATATGGTAGATATGGGTGTTTTGAATTCGTGTGTCATGTTGTTGATAAAATCGTTTTTCATCTCGGTGAGTTTCTTTTGCCGAAATGCCGTGATGATGGTAAACAAGAAGGTTACCAACAGAATGAACGTGAAGGCAAACGAGGGTATCATGAATTTTACCGAACTCGATATATAATCTCTTTTGGTCGGGAAATAGACTTTCAAGTAGTTTATTTTTGCCGGTGGATCATTGGGAAATATTGCTTGTGTGAATAAATTCCCTTCGATTTTGGGATCATATTGATTGGAGCTATATATGATTTTTTCGTTTTTATTGTAAATGGCAAATTGGAACGGAAGGTTCAATCCGTTATTTTCAAATTCTGATTTCAGATAGCTTTCCAATTTTTTGATGTCGATACGTTCCATGACAGGACGGTTACTTGCCTTACTCAGCATATTGAGTATGACTTCGTTCAACAAGCCTTTTTGGTAAAGGTATTGTCCTTTACGGGCTTCCTGCATATTTCGATATGTGCTGATGAGCGTATTATGTTCCTTTTGTCGTGGAGCAGCAGGGGTGATAATCGTACTGGTTTGTTCGCGAAAGGAAAAACTTGCAACCGTTCCATCGGGAGATACGATAGAAAATTGGTGGTGAGTGGAAGCTATGTCTTGTTTGTCTTGCTTTTGCTCATAAGAGGAGAGCATTTTCTTTTCTTCCTCTTCCAGATATTCGTCTAAATAGCGTTGGGTCTCGTCTAGTTCGAGGCTTGTCGATACAGCGTATAGGCTCCTTTTCACGGCTTCGGTAAATTGCTCGTTTCTCATTTTTATCATATTCTCCATGTACATGATTTGTACATAAAGCAATCCGATAAACGTGAGTGCCATAATTACAGCCAGTAGCCAAATTGTCGACTTTTTCATT
>UMGG01046588.1_pt1 | contig 10851 bp, 9 predicted proteins | sample 1965211 | NCBI WGS metagenome assembly UMGG01 (sample SAMEA4836064, study PRJEB28245) | human gut metagenome | biome: gut microbiome; material: fecal sample | place: Denmark | collected 2008 | reverse complement strand
CGGCGCGCCGACAAAGGCGTGCTCGCCGACGACGCCGTTCTCGCCGATGATGGCGTAGGAGACGCGCGCGTCCTTTTTGACGACCGCGCCGGGCATCAGGATGGAGTACTGGACGCTTGCGCCCTCCTCCACCGTGCAGCGCTCAGAGAGGACGGAGTTCTCCGCCTCGCCCTCGACCGTGCAGCCGCGCGCGACGACGCTGTGCTCCACGTGTGCGTTGACGCCTAAGTACGCCGGCGGCGCGGAGACGGAGCGGCCATAGATCGGCCAGTCCTTTTCGAGAAGATCGAGCCCGCTGCCGGTCGCGAGCATATCCATGTTCGCGTCCCACAGGGAGTCGAGCGTGCCAACGTCCTTCCAGTAGCCGGAGAAGCGGTACGCCGCCATCTTTTCCCCGTTTTGCAGCATCTTGGGGATGATATTTTTGCCGAAGTCGTTGCTGCTCGCCTCGTCGCTCTCGTCCTCGATGAGGTATTGACGCAGCTTTTTCCACGTGAAGACGTAAATGCCCATCGACGCGAGGTTGCTCTTGGGATGCGCGGGCTTCTCTTCAAATTCCGTGATTGTGTCGTTTTCGTCCACGTTCATAATGCCAAAGCGCGGCGCATCCTCCCAGGGCACCTCCATAACGGAGATGGTACAGTCCGCGCCCGCTTTTTTGTGGTGGGCAAGCATCTTGGCGTAATTCATCTTGTAGATGTGGTCACCCGAGAGGATGAGCACATACTCGGGGTCGTACATGTCGACAAAGCCGATGTTCTGGAAGATGGCGTTGGCCGTGCCCTTATACCACGACGCGCCGCCCGCGCTCTGATACGGCGGCAGGATGTGCACGCCGCCGTCCGCGCGGTCGAGATCCCACGGCTGGCCCGAGCCGATGTAGCGGTTGAGCTCCAGCGGGCGGTACTGCGTCAGAACGCCGACGGTGTCGATGCCAGCGTTGGCGCAGTTTGAGAGCGGAAAGTCAATGATGCGGAACTTGCCGCCAAACGGCACGGCAGGCTTCGCCATATTCTCCGTGAGCACGTAGAGACGGCTGCCCTGGCCGCCGGCAAGCAGCATGGCGATACATTCTTTCTTCACGCTTGTTCTCTCCTCCTTGTTTCGTTGCCGTCCGGTCACACCTCGGGCGGCTCGTTGGTTTTCTCCTCTTCCTGCCATTCGCCCTCGCCCGCGAAGAACACCGCGCCGAGCGGTGGGATGGTCACGCACAGCGAGCAGGGCTTGCCGTGCGAGGGGATGGACTCGGTCAAAAGCTCTCCTTCGTTGCGCCAGTCGCCCGTGCCGCCGTATGCGGGAAGGTCGGTGGTAAACACCTCGCGGTACGTCTTTTTCGGCGGGACGCCGAAGCGGTAGTCCGCGCGTCCGACGGGCGAGAAGTTGACCGCCGCGATGAGCTCGCGCCCTTTCCGGTCGCGCCGGACGAAGACGACGACGTTGTTGTGGTTGTCGTCGGCGACGAGCCACTCAAAGCCCTCCCACGAAAAGTCAATGTCCCAAAGCGGGCTCTGCGACAGGTAAAAGCGGTTGATGTCCTTGAAAAACCGCTGAGTCTGCTGATTTTCTTTATTTTCGAGCAAATACCAGTCGAGCTGAGAGGCAAAATTCCACTCGTGCCACTGGCCGAGCTCCGCGCCCATGAACGTGAGCTTCTTGCCCGGATGGGCGAGCAGGTACGCCGTAAACGCGCGCACCCCCGCCAGCTGCTGCCAGTCGTCGCCCGGCATCTTGCCGCGAAGCGAGCCCTTCATGTGCACGACCTCGTCGTGCGAGATCGGCAGGACGAAATTCTCCGAAAAGGCGTACATCAGCGAGAACGTGATGTCCTTGTGGTGGAACTGGCGGAACCAGGGGTCAAGCTTCAAATAGTGGCACATGTCGTTCATCCAGCCCATGTTCCACTTGAGGTTGAAGCCGAGGCCGCCATCCTTGGCGGGCCGCGTGACGAGCGGCCACGCGGTCGACTCCTCCGCGACCATCAGCGCGTTCGGGTCGACGGAAAACGCAGTCTCGTTGAGCGCGCGCAGGAAGTCGATGGCCTCTAAATTCTCGTGCCCGCCGTTGATGTTTGGCGTCCAACGGCCATTTTCGCGGCCATAGTCGAGGTACAGCATCGACGCGACCGCGTCCACGCGCAGGCCGTCCACATGGAACTCGCGCAGCCAGAACGCAGCAGAGGAAAGGAGAAAGCTCTTCACCTCGCCGCGGCCATAGTCGAACACACGCGTTCCCCAGCCCTCGTGCTCGCGCTTATTGGGGTCGGCGTATTCGTAGCAGGGCGTGCCGTCAAAGTCGATGAGGCCGTGCGCGTCCTTGCAGAAGTGCGACGGCACCCAGTCCAAAATGACGGAAATGCCCTTTTGGTGCAGATGGTCGACAAAGTACATAAAGTCCCTGGGCGTGCCGTAGCGCGACGTTGCGGCAAAATAGCCGGTGCACTGATAGCCCCAGGAATCGTCAAGCGGATACTCGGTGACGGGCATGAGCTCGACGCAGTTGTAGCCAAGGTCCAGAACGTGATCCGCCAACTCGCGCGCGAGCGTGCGGTAGTCGTAAAAATCGCCGTTTTCGTGCCGCCGCCATGAGCCAAGGTGGACCTCGTAAATGTTGAGCGGCGAGCGGTCGAGGGGCGCCTTTGCGCGGCTCGCGCGCCATTCGTCATCCCCCCAGCGGTAGCCGCCGAGGTCATAGAGCTTGCTGGCCGTACCGGGGCGGGTCTCGGCGTGGAAGGCGTAGGGGTCGGCCTTGAGGACCGTTTCGCCCGATTGTGCCGTCACGGCGAACTTGTAGGTATCGTAGCGCTTGAGGGACGGCACAAAGCACTCCCAGAAACCGTCCACGTTCTTTTCCATCGGGTGGGCGTAGCCGTTCCAGCCGCAGAAATCGCCCACAACGGACACATGCGCGGCGTTCGGCGCCCAGGTGCGGAAGACGTAGCCGTCTTTCCCCGACCGCCGCGTGCGGTGCGCGCCGAGATAGCGGTAGGCCTCGCTGTTCGTGCCGCCGTAAAAGGCTGCGGCGTCAAATCGTCTGCCAGTTTGTTTCATGCCTCTTGTCCTTTCTCCTCATAGAGCGTATGAGAGCGGCGCAGCACCTTATTCCTCATCCGGTGCGCGCTGCACTGCCGTGCCGCCGAGGCCGAAATCGTCCTCCACGCTCGCCGTGTCGCGGCGGAGCATATTTTCCATCACGCGGATATCGCTGTCGATGTCCATCGCCTCGTTGCGGTACAAATCGTCGAGCTGCTTGTCAAAGCCCTTGATGAGGGCATCCATCGTCTCTTCGATGCGCTCCTGCGCGCGGGAGAGATTCTCGCCCTCGATGCCCGCCTCTTCAAACTTGGCGTAGCTGTCAAGCAGCTTGAGCGTCGTGGGCAGGTAGTAATTGAGGAACGTCGCGGCCTGCTGCTGCTTTTCGGGATGCTGCTCGACCTCGCGGAAAATTTTGCCCGCAACGGTCTCGAGATGGTCGATCTTCTCACTCAGCACGGCGTCGGCGATGCGGTCGTTGGCCGAGCGGATGGCGCGCAGCGCGCCCGCATAGCCCTCGTTGGCCTCCTTGGGCGTGACGTTTTCCTTTTTCGCGGTCGCATTCGCGTAGTCGGCAAAGGCGTCGGCGCTGCGGAAGAAGATGCCGCGGCCGCTGTCTAAGTACGCGCCCGTGCCGAGCAGACCCTTTTCGACCATGTAGTCAAGGTCACTCTCGATCTTTTTGCGGCTCTTGCCCGTTACGGTGCAGAGCTCCTCCACGCTGATGTAGCCGCGCTCGCCCATCACGGCGAGATAGCGCGCGATGCGTGCACTGCGGCGCTTCATGCGCTGACCGGCAGCAAACATCGCGATACCGCCGGTGAGGAAGCCGCACTCGGACAGCATATACTCGGCCATGTAGGAATACCAGCCGTAGCCGATGATCTCGCCGATGTTCGAGATCAGCCCGCTGCCGGCAGCCAAGGCGATAATGCCGCCGATGATCATCAGCGTGCGCGCGGTCTTGTCGGAAGTCTTCGGCGCGCGGTTCATCTGCTTCGCCGTCTTCACCACGGACTTTTCCACCTTGCTGTGCGAGGAAACGTTTGCATTCGGGCTTGTGGACGTGCGCATGCCGCCGCGCGAGGAATTCACCTTCTTCGGCTTGTCCGAGAGCTTGGAGATGAGCGCGATGAGGCCGATGGGCCACAGGCCGAAGGCAAACAGCGCCGCGATCAAAATCCAGCCGCCGACGTCGACATCGTTCTTTTTCTTCGTTTTTCCGCCGCTCTCGTCAAAGCGGAACGAACCGGTCTCGGGATCGTATTCAAAATCCTTGCTCATTTACCTGTTCTCCTTTTTCTTGCCCGCTCTCGCGGCGCGCTCGCGCTCAAAGTCGACGATCTTCGTCTTTTTACCTGTCTTTTCGTCCAGCACATAGAGCGTATTGAGCTGGGATTTTAGGTTTGCCTTCACCGAGTCGATGTAGTCGCGGCGCAGCTGCGCCTGCTCCTCCTTCTCCTCGTCGGTCAAGCCTTCAGCTTTGGCCTTGTGCGCCAGCGCGTTGATGCGCGCGATCTTTTCATCCATCGTCATTGTTTGATTCTCCTTACAGGTATCGGTGCAGAAGCAGCGCCGTTCTTCCTTTTTTACTCAGGCCGCCGACCTCGGCGACCTCGAACTTGCCGAGGCCGCGGGCGGAGATCACATCCCCCTGCGCGACGGGGGCGTCGCTCTTGAGCGTTTCGCGGTAGTTGAGCTGCACGCGGCCCGAGGAAATGAGCTCCTGCGCCTTGCCGCGGCTCATCGAAAAGCCGCTCGCCGCCACGGCGTCGAGCCGCAGTGTCGAGACCGTGTCGCGAATCTCCTTGACCTTGAGCTCGGGGACGCTCAAGTCTGAAAGCTCGATCTCGCTGACCGAGAGCTTCACGCGCCCCGCGCTCGTCACGTTTTGCAGCAGATACGGCGCGATATCGCGCGAGACGATCAAATCGCACGAGCCCTCCGACACCAAAATGTCGCCGAGCTTTTCGCGCGTGACGCCCTGCGCCATCAGCGAGCCGAGAAAGTCGCGGTGCGTCAGCGTATCTTCCTTGCGATACGTGCAGCGGAGCGCCGTCATGTACTCGCTCTCGTCGGCCTCCTCCTGCCAGTCGGGCAGAAAGAGGAGCATTCTCCGCTCCGCGCGCTCAAATCCACCGCAGAAGGCGCAGCCGTCATGAATGGCGGCGGCGTGCAGTAGGTCCTGCGCGCTGCGCTGCTCAGCGGGGCTCAAAAAGTCTGTCGCCGACGGGATATTGCGGTTTCTGCTCTGCTCACACTTGTCCAGAATGTGCGCCAGCAGCACGCGCTCATCGCCATTGCGCGCGGCGCGATCCAAAAGCTGCCGTCTGTCCATCATGCTTTCCCATTCTGCGTGCGCCAGAGGGACGCATACTCGCCGTTTTGCGCGAGCAGCGCCTCGTGGCTGCCCTGCTCGGCGATGCGGCCATTCTCGACGACGAGGATGCGGTCCGCCGAGCGGATGGTCGAGAGGCGGTGCGCGATCACAAGCGTCGTGCGCCCACGCGCGAGCTCGTCGAAAGCGTGCTGAATTTTGACCTCCGTCACGCTGTCGAGCGCGCTCGTCGCCTCGTCCAGAATGAGGATGGGCGGGTTTTTGAGGAAGATGCGCGCGATGGACACGCGCTGCTTCTGTCCGCCGGAGAGCATCGTGCCGCGCTCGCCGACATAGGTGTCGAAGCCGTGCGGCATGGCCATGATATCATCGTAAATCTCCGCGCGCTTCGCCGCTTCGACGATCTCCTCGTCCGTCGCGTCGGGGCGGCCATAGCGGATATTCTCGCGCACCGTGTCGGCAAAGAGGAACACATCCTGCTGCACGATGCCGATGGCGCGGTGAAGAGACGACTGCGTAAGAGAGCGCACATCTTCCCCGTCGATGCGGATCGCGCCCTCGCTCACCTCGTAAAAGCGCGGGATGAGCTGGCAGAGCGTCGACTTGCCTCCGCCGGAGGGGCCGACGACGGCGAGCATCTCGCCAGGCCTTATATGCACGCTCACGTCGTGGAGCACGCCTTCATTCTCCTCGCCCTCGTAAGAAAAGCTCACATGGTCGACGTCGATCTCGCCGCGGCAGTGTTCGAGCTCCTTCGCGTCCGGTGCGTCCTTGAGCGCGGGCTCGACGCGCATGAGCGCCGTGAAGCGCTCAAGACCTGCAAAGCCACGAGCAAAAATCTCAGAGAAATTCGCGAGCTTTCGCACGGGGTTGATGAACGTTGCGATGTAAAGGGAAAACGTGATGAGGTCAATGTAGTTCATCTCGCCGCGCATGATGAGATAGCCGCCCACCGTGATGACGGCGGCGGAGAGCAGCGTCATAAAAAATTCCATCGTCGCGTTGAACACACCCATCTCGTGGTGGAATTTGCGCTTGGAGACCTTGAATTCCTCGTTCGCCGCGTTGAATTTGTCGATCTCCTCTTCCTCGTTGGCAAAGGCGCGCGCCGTGCGGATGCCGGAGAGCGACGACTCGATGCCGACATTGATGGCGGCAGTCTTCTGCTTCTCGCCGCGCGAGGCTGCCGTCATCTTGCTGCGGCGCGACATGATGACCGCGATGAACACCGGCAGGATGCACGCCACGACCAGCGCGAGCCGCCACTCGATGGAAAACAGGATGGCGAGCGCGCCGACGATCGTCAGCGTCGAAATGAGCAGGTCCTCGGGGCCGTGGTGGGCGAGCTCCGTGATCTCGAAGAGATCGCTCGTCAGCCTGCTCATGAGCTGGCCCGTGCGGTTGTGGTCAAAGAAGCTGACGTCCAGCTCCTGCACGTGCGTGAAAAGGTCGCGGCGGATGTCCGCCTCCACCAGAATGCCGAATGTTTGTCCCCAGTAGGAAATGACATAGTATAAAAGCGCGCGCACAATGAACGCCGCCATCATCACGCCCATCACGATAAAAAACGTGCGGTACTGCTGATTCGGCAAAAGGTCGTACATCGACTTGCGCGTCACGAGCGGGAAGGCGAGATCGATGAGCGCAACGACCGTCGCGCAGACAAGGTCCAGGATAAACAGGCCGCGGTGCGGCTTGAAGTAGGTGAAGAGAATGGAAAGCGGCTTTTTCTGCTGAAATTCACGGGTCGTCATATGGTCGATAGCTCCTGCAAATACTTTTTCAAGGTAATTGTAGCACAGGCGGGCAGTGCTTGCAAGGAAAGCCGCCCCTTTTTGCGCAAAAAAAGAACGGTCTTTTGACCGTTCTTTTTCTCTTTACTTGATGCGCACCGTGATGGTCAGCACTGCGCCGCCAACGGTGGCCGTCACGGTCGTGGTACCCACCTTGGCAGGCGTGATCAAGCCGTCCGCCGAGATGGACAGGACGCTCGCGTCCGCCACCGCCCAGGTCGCGGCCGCGTCCGTGCCGGAAACGCTCAGGCGGATGGTCTCGCTCGACTTGATCGTGCAGTCAAAGTTGCCGTTTCCGTCCTTGGGCAGCGTCGTGCCGACGTTCGTCTTGATGCTCAGGGCTGAGGCATCCACCGTCGGGGTGGACGGGGTTGTCGTGGTGCCGGGATTGGTGGCAGTTGTGTCGCTGCCGTTTGCGGGATCATTTGCGTTCGGCTCATCACCGGTGTTCGGGTCAGTGGTGTCGCCGTTGTTCGCGTTCGGATCGTCCGTGTTCGTATTGCTGTCGTCGGGCGTATTGACATCGTCCTGTACGCCGGGGGTATTGCCGTCGTCGGCGGGCGTGATCTTTGCGACGATCTTGTCACCAAAGAGCGACCAGCTCAGAAGCAGCAGTACGACGACGAGCACCGCCGCCATCGCACCGCGGACGGACTGCGTCTGCTTTTTATCCGAAACGCGCCGGCCGCCGCTCTGTTTGCTGGAGTTGTACTTGATCTTGCGGGGATGGTCTCCCTCCTCGCAGAACGGGCATCTGCGATAGCTGGGGGAATATTCTTCGCCGCAGCGCGGGCACTTGAGAAGATTCATGCCGACGCTCCTTTCTTTTGTCAAAATAGAGTCTCTGCGCGCGAGCACACACGGTGCCGCGTTCCTTTACATAATACTTGCTTTTTTGTCCCGCGTCAACCGAAACACGCAAATTTTTGCCGCATTCCGCCGCGCGGCCTTGCTTTTTCGCCAAAGTCTTCCTATAATCGACTTAACAACAAACGATTCATGGAGGGTCTGGCGATGAACACCATCTTCATTGGCATTGCAGGCGGCACCGGTTCGGGCAAAACGACGCTCACCGAGCATCTGAAGCAGCACTTCGGCGACGATATCAGCGTCGTGCACCACGACAGCTATTATAAATATCAGGACAGGCCCTTTGAAGAGCGCTGCAAACAGAACTACGACCACCCCGACGCTTTCGAGACCGATCTGATGGTCGAGCAGCTTAAGGAGCTCAAGGCGGGCAAGGCCATCCGCTGCCCCGTCTACTCCTACGCCGACCACCAGCGCACGAATGAGACCGAGCTCATCCGGCCGAGCAAGGTCGTCATCGTCGAGGGCATCCTCATTTTTCAGGACCCGCGGCTGCGCGAAATGCTTGACATCAAAATTTTTGTCGAGACCGACGCCGACGTGCGCATTCTGCGCCGCGCGCTGCGCGACGTGCGCGACCGCGGCCGCACGCTCGAGAGCGTCATCACGCAGTATTTGACGACCGTCAAGCCCATGCACGAGCAGTTCGTCGAGCCGAGCCGCAAGTATGCCGATATCATTGTGCTTGAAGGCGGCCACAACTTAGTCGCCCTCGACATGATCATGCAGCGCATCGCCAGCCACATCGCCTCCGCCGACTAACGCAGCGGTTAAAAAAACCTCGCAGAGTTTTACCCGCAAGGGGTACGCGGCATCCGTAAGGCGGCAGAGCCGCCAACGGCCGCCCAGGCGTCCGCAGACGCGAAATAAATTGGAATCCGTTTTTCCGGCGGCGTGTACGCCGGAAAAACACTTCTCGCTCCGCACGTGTCGCAGTCGCCCTACGGGCGGCAAGGCACAAAGCGGAACGCATCTTTCTCAAAAAAGAGGGACGCAGCTGAAAGCTGCGTCCCTCTTTTTTGAATATCTTTTACACTCCCGCGAAGTGGAACACGACACCGATCACCGCGGAGACTCCGATAAAGACGATCGGGTGCAGGTCCTTGGTCTTTTTGATGTAGCGCGTGAAGACGAGCAGCACCAGCGCAAGGATGATGCCGCGCCAGCTGATCGCGCCGTCCCACGAGAATTTCATCAGGATGGAATCCGCCTGCGACGCGCTCGTGATCCCGGCGATCACCTGAATCATCACGCCCGCGCAGGCCGCGCCGATCAGGCCGGTGGAGGCGGGACGAAGGCCGTAGAACGCGTTGGCGACATACTGGCTGTCGCGGAATTTGGCGAGCATCGCCGCAACGATCAAAATGACGATGATCGACGGCGTCACCTCGCCGATGGTGGCGACGATCGCGCCCGGCACGCCGCCGACCGTGTAGCCGACATAGGTCGCCATGTTGATGCCGACAGGACCCGGCGTCGATTCCGACACAGCCAGCATGTTCATCAGGTCCGTCTGCGAAAACCAGCCCGTGGTCGCCCCGATATCCTTAAGGAACGGCAGCGTCGCCATGCCGCCGCCGATGGCAAACAGGCCCGTTTTGAAAAATTCCCAGTATAAGCGAAGATACAAGGTCATTTTGCCGCCTTCCCCTCAAGATTTTTCAGCACGATGCCGGACAGCGCCGAGAGCAGCACGAACCACACCGGCGAAACGCTCAGCAGCATATTCCCCAGCAGCACGATAACAAAGATGACCGCCGTGCGCTTATCCACGACCGACTTTTTCAGCAGCTTGAGCACAGCGTTCAGGATGAGCACGCATACACACACCTGAATGCCTGCAAAGGCGTTCTGCACCCAGGCAAGGTGGGCAAAGTTCGTAATGAGTCCCGCCAGGATCGTGATAATGACGAGTGAGGGGAATACCACGCCGAGCGTCGCGGTGATGCCGCCCATCGCGCCTTTTCTCTTCTGCCCGACAAATGTCGCCGTGTTGACGGCGATGATGCCCGGTGTGCACTGACCGATGGCAAAATAGTCCACCAGCTCTTCTTCCGTTGCCCAGTGCTTATTCTGCACCACCTCGCGCTCGAGGATCGGCAGCATCGCCATACCTCCTCCAAAGGTCATCACGCCGATCTTGGCAAAGGTGAGAAACAGTTCCAAAAGTTCCTTCAAAACACTTTCTCCTTACTCCACATATCCGTAAAGGCCGCGCACGGACACCTCCCCCGTGCGGACGGTCTCGACCGTCCCGTTTTCGCGGCGCACGATGAGGCCGAACTCCTCGTCCACGTCAAGCGCCGTGACTTTTTCCTTCGTATCCTGCCACAAAAGCTGCACCTCGCGCCCGATGGTCACGCAGCGGCGGCGGTATTCGTCGAGATACCCGCTCGTCTCTCCGGATCTGAGCGCCGTATAAAGCGCATCGAGCTCCTCGATCATCGCCGCGGACAGCTCCGCGCGCGAAATGAGCCTGCCCGTCTCGCGCAGGATGGACGTTGCGATCTTCGAGACCTCGCCGACGAAGTCCTCCTCGCGCTGGCTGACGTTGAAGCCGATGCCCGCCACGACGTACTGGAGCTCGCCGGTCTCACCCTCGACGCTCAGCTCGGTCAAAATGCCGCAGAGCTTTCTGCCGTTCAGGATGAGATCGTTTGTCCACTTGATCTGCGAGTGCGTCCCCGCCACGCGGTCGACCGCGCGGCTCATCGCAACGGCGATGAGACCCGTGAGCGGCATCAGCTGCGACGGCGCAAGCTTCGGACGCAGCAAGATCGACAGGTAAACGCCCTTGCCCGCCGCGCTCTGAAAGCTGCGG
>UMGG01049284.1_pt1 | contig 10900 bp, 9 predicted proteins | sample 1965211 | NCBI WGS metagenome assembly UMGG01 (sample SAMEA4836064, study PRJEB28245) | human gut metagenome | biome: gut microbiome; material: fecal sample | place: Denmark | collected 2008 | reverse complement strand
ATGTGACGCTCGACCTCTCGCCGCTGCAAAAAAACGCGGACGATGTGCTCGAGCGCGCGTCGCGCGCCGTGGGGGCGGAACTCAGGGCGCTGCTCGGCGAGAATGTGAAAAGCGTGCTCGTCGCGGGACTCGGCAACGCGAATATGACGCCGGACGCCATCGGGCCGAGGAGTGCGGAGCATGTGCTTGTAACGCGCCATCTGCGGCAAAACGGCGCGTTTTCCGCATTTTGCTCTGTCAGCGTGCTGACACCGGGGGTTTTGGGCCGGACGGGCATTGAGGCGATGGAGACGCTGCGCGGCACGGTGCGCGCGGTGCAGCCCGACGCGGTCATCGCGATCGACGCGCTCGCGTCCCGCTCGCTCATACGCCTCTGCTCCACGGTGCAGCTCTCTGACACGGGCATCGTCCCAGGCAGCGGCGTGGGCAATCACAGGTGTCCCCTCAGCCGCGACACGCTCGGCGTGCCGGTCTACGCCATCGGCGTTCCCACGGTCGTCGACGCGGCGACGCTGACGCTCGACGTGCTCGAAGAGGCCGGAAAGTCGGACGTCGATCCCGCCGCCCTGCGCGGCCACGAGACCGTTATGGTCACGACGCGCGACATCGACGCGCAGATCCGCGAACTCGCCCGCGTCATCGGCTACGGCATCGACCTTGCGCTCCAGCCGCTCGATTTTTCCGAGCTCTGCGCGCTCATGGGCTGAAAATGTGCAAAATTTCCGGTGGTATTCATAATTTGTTTACAACCGATTCAAACTTTAGCCAAGATTGACTGGTATCTTAATACTTGCAAAGGGGAGCTCCCCCCGATGTGATTTTCTCCCTCCTAAAAATACACACACAACACAGCAAGAAGCCCTCGCCTCTCCCGGCGGGGGCTTTTTGTTTCCTTTTCCTCTTTTTCGCACAAGTGCAAAGGAAGCTGCGGCACTGGTGCCGCGGGGAGAGCAGCGCTTGGCGCTGCACGGATAAAGGGGGATACTCTCTTTCTCGAAAGAGAGTATCCCCATTAAACCCCCGAGAGAAAGGACGAGGGGTCTTGCCCCTCGACCCCGCACATTGGCAGTTTGTAGCTCGAAGAGCTGCGGCGCTTGCCGAATCGGGTGCGGTGTACGTGGCTTCGCCACGGGTCCCTGCGAGTCGATTCATGTTGCAACCGCGCCTTACTATCGTGAGGCGCGTATGACGGTAGTACGGCGGCGGACTGCCTGCGGGGGCGGCTTTGCTGCGCTCGCCGCGGGTGGGATTGCTGCTTTTCTATTTCAACAGTGTTCTTTTCTGTGAACGGTCCGCAGCTTATGGAAATACGCACCGGACAGCTGCGAGATTTGGCATAAATAAGGCAGATAAAAAAAAAGCCCGCACTGTCGCTTGACAGCGCGGGAGAATTTGCTATAATGGGCGTAGAAAGGGCGCTGCGACAAGCGGTCAGCCCGGGAAGTTAGGAAGACTCAAAATGAGAAACCGTCACTTGGCCGAGTGGCGGTTTTCGCTTTTTATACGGATCGTAACCACATATCCAAGGATATGTAACGTGATCGTAATAGGCATATCTACCACCTCCTCTCGGAGGATGTAGCCAACCGCCTGCCGTTCGTGCAGCGCCTTGTTATTACCGTATCATAAGTTCCGACAAATTGCAACATTTGTTTCATCCCACGCGCGGCGAGCGCAGCAATGCCGCGCCCGCAAGATGTCTGCCGCCGTGCTCCCGTCACACGCGCCTCACGGTAGTAAGGCGCGGTTGATACCGGTAACGATTCGCAGAGACTCGTGGCGAAGCCACGTACACCGCACCTGATTCGGCAAGCATTGTAGCTCTTTAAGCAAGAGACTGTCAATGTAAGCGGGGTCGAGGGGCAAGACCCCTCGTCTTTCTCTCGGGGGTGTAAGGGGGATACTCTCTTTCGAGAAAGAGAGTATCCCCCTTCCTGCGCACCCTGCGGCACGCAGGGAACAAAGTGCAGAGCACCGCGCTGCCAAAAATCCCGCCTTTCGGCAAAGAAAGAAGAACGCCTCTTCCGAGGCGTTCTTCTTATTTTTGCGAAAGTAAAATTTACAGATACTTCTGCATGCCGTCGGTGGCGAGGGCGGGGTCGCCGGAGACGGAGATGGTGAACTTGACGCCGGTGGCGTTGCTGAAGCGCTCGAGCTCGTTCAGGAAATCGTCAGCCGCCTGGTTGCACTCGCCGCCGGTGATCTTGAACAGGTTGTCGATGAAGATGTGGGAAATATCATAATTGCCCGCGTACAGGCCGAACAGGAAGCCGCGCAGGGCCTCGTAGTTGGACAGGTCATACTCGTAGGCAGAGATCAGACGAACGTGATAGTGCAGGTCAAAGGTCATGGTAGACTTTGCCTCGACGCAGACGACGCTGCCGTTATCCTCCTGCGCAGTGGTATTGATCATTTCGATCAGCTTCTTGGTCTTACCGGTGCCCTTTTCACCCATGATGAGTCTGACCATAGAAATCACTCCTTTCAATAGCTCCCCGCCTCTTTTGCGGGGGATGGTCTTTCTGATGGCATCAGCATAGCATAAATGAAACAAATTTGCAATGCTGAATGGAAAGTTTCAGGTTTATTCAAAAAATTCAGCGCAGGCGCTTACGCAGCTCCTCGCCCATTTCCTCGTATCCGGGCTTGCCGAGCAGCGCGAACATGTTCTTTTTATAGGCCTCCACGCCCGGCTGGTCGAAGGGGTTGACGCCGAGCAGATAGCCGCTCAGCCCGCAGGCATATTCAAAGAAGTAGATGAGCTGGCCCATCGTGCGGGCGTTGTTCTCATCGAGATTCAGAATGATGTTCGGCACGCCGCCCTCCACATGGGCAAGGAGCGTTCCGTCCATCGCCTGACGGTTGATGAAGTCCATCGTCTTTCCCGCAAGGAAGTTGAGCCCGTCGCCATTCGCTTCGTCAAAGGGGACGACCATCTGCTGCTCCGCGGGCGCAAAGCGCACGACGGTCTCCATCAGCATACGCTCGCCCTGCTGGATGTACTGGCCCATCGAGTGGAGGTCTGCGGTGAAGTCGACGCTCGCGGGGAAGAGGCCCTTTTCCTCCTTGCCCTCGCTCTCGCCGTAGAGCTGCTTCCACCACTCGGCCATGAAGCGGAACGCGGGCTCGAAGCACGCGAGAAGCTCCACCTTCTTGCCCTGACGGTAGAGCTCGTGGCGCATGGCGGCGTACTGCCACGCGGGATTGTTGTAATCGTTTTTCGAGCAGAGCGACATCATCTCCTGCGCGCCGCCCATGAGTTCATCCAGATCAACGCCCGCGACGGCGATGGGGAGAAGGCCAACGGCGGTGAGCACGCTGTAGCGCCCGCCGATGTTGTCGGGCACGACGAATTCCTCGTACCCCTCCTGATCGGCGAGGGACTTGAGCGCGCCTTTGTGCGCGTCGGTCGTGGCGTAGATGCGCTTCGCGGCTTCGGCCTTGCCGTATTTCTTTTCGAGCTTTTCGCGGAAGAAGCGGAACGCGACGGCGGGCTCGGTCGTCGTGCCGGACTTCGAGATGACGTTGACGGAGAAATCGTCGTCGCCGATGAGCTCCGTCACCTCGCGCAGCGCGTCGGAGGAGAGGCCGTTGCCGATAAAGTAGATGTTCGGCGTGGACTTCTTCTTTAAGTTATAGTTCGGGGAGCAGAGGCATTCGATGACGCCGCGCGCGCCGAGATAGCTGCCGCCGATGCCGATGACGACGAGCGCCTTGGAATCGCCCTGAATCTTCTTCGCCGCGGCGAGGATGCGCGCGTACTCGTCCTTGTTATAGTCGCGCGGGAGCGTGACCCAGCCGATGAAATCAGAGCCCTTTCCGCCGCCGTTTTGCAGCCAGCCCGCCGCGCGCTCGAGACGCGGGCGCAGCGCCGCTTGATAGGGAAGGGGAAGAAACGAAGCGGCATAAGAGATATCAATAGACAGCATAAAAATGGCCTCCTGCGATCAAAAATTCTTGCTTGCATTGTAGCACACGGCAAAAAAAGAAACAAGCGCAAAGCGGGGAAAAACGGGAGGCAAACACCGCGCTGCCGTCCAGAAACCGTGAAAACTGTGGAAAGCGGCAAAAAACGATTCACTTTACCGCTCCATCTTTGTAAAGTGCGTGTATTTACTGTCGCACGTTATTGTGTTATCGTGTTACCACACTAAATCGAACGGCCAAGCGCCGGAACTTACAGGAGGAAGAAACGATGAAAAAATTCTTAGCCATGGCGCTTGCCGCCGTGATGGTACTGGCCCTTGCCGCCTGCGGCAGCAAGAACGACACCGCCGACGATACCGGTGATGCGCAGGACGCGCAGGGCGGCGAGACGCAGAAGCTGATCGTCGGCTTTGATGCCGAGTTCCCGCCGTTCGGTTTCATCGCCGCCGACGGCACGTACGACGGCTTTGACCTCGCGATGGCCAAGGAGCTGTGCGCGCGCCTCGGCTGGGAGTACGAGGCCGTGGCCATCGACTGGAACAGCAAGGACGCCGAGCTCTCCAGCGGCACGATCAACTGCATCTGGAACGGCTTTACCTACACCGGCCGCGAAAATGACTACACGTTCTCCGACCCCTATGTGGATAACTCCATCGTGATGGTCGTGAAGGCCGACAGCGGCATCACCTCGCTCGCGGACCTCGCCGGTAAGAGCGTGATGGCGCAGGCCGCGTCCTCCGCGGTCGACGCGATCAACGAAAACGAGGACTTCAAGGCGTCGCTCAAGGAGGTCGTGGAGCTGGGCGACTACAACATGGGCTTTATGGACCTCGCCCAGGGCACGGTGGACGCCGTGGCCGCTGACCTCGGCGTTGCGCAGTATCAGATCGCGAACAACGACGGCGACTATGTCATCCTTGACGAGCCCCTCTCCACCGAGCAGTACGCCATCGGCTTTCTCAAGGGCAACACCGAGCTGCGCGACGCGGTGAACGCCGAGCTCCTCAAGATGGCCGCGGACGGCACCATGCTGGAGATCGCGCAGAAGTACGTCGATCAGGGTCTCGTGCTCGACAGCCTGTGCCTCATCAACAAGTAAAAACGTTTACCTCGGGCGACTGTAAAAACCAATTATAACTCATAGGTGCCCATCCTCTTCTCAGGGAGGGAGCGGGGGCGAAAGCCCCCGCTTTTTCCCGCTTATGACCGAATAAGGGAGAATCATTCCATGACTGTATCCACGATGCTTTCGCTATTATCCGAGGGCTTTGTCACATCGCTATTGATCTTTGCGCTGACGCTGCTATTCTCGATGCCGCTGGGCCTTGCGGTGATGTTTGGCCGCCGCAGCAGATTGACGCCGCTGCGCGGCTTCATCAAGGCGTATATCTCCATCATGCGCGGAACGCCGCTGATGCTGCAGCTGATGGTCGTCTTCTACGGGCCGAAGCTTCTGCTCGGCGTCACGGTGCCGGGCAACTGGCGCTTCACGGCGGTCATCGTCGCGTTCGTCATCAACTATGCGGCGTATTTTGCCGAGATCTACCGCGGCGGCATCGAATCCATCCCGCGCGGGCAGTATGAGGCCGCGCAGGTGCTCGGCTATACCAAGGCACAGACATTTTTCAAGATCATCCTGCCGCAGATGGTCAAGCGCGTCATCCCTGCGGTGACGAACGAGGTCATCACGCTGGTGAAGGACACGTCGCTCGCGTCCGTCATCGGCACGGTGGAGATGTTTACGCGCGCCAAGCAGATCGTTGCCTCGCCGAATACGCCGGGCATGCTGGCGCTGGTGGCGGCGGGTGTCTTCTACTATGTCTTCAACTATGTGGTCGCCTTCGCCATGGAAAAATGGGAGCAGGCGCTGCGCTATTACCGCTAAAGGGAGGGAAGAGCAATGGCAGTTTTTGAAATGCGGAACGCCAGAAAGGCGTTCAGCGCGCTCGAAGTCTTAAAGGGCGTGTCGCTCAAGGTGGAAAAAGGCGAGGTCGTGTCGATCATCGGCCCCTCGGGCGGCGGCAAGTCGACGATGCTGCGCTGCGCGACGCTGCTTGAAACGATGGATTCCGGTACGCTCGCGTATGGCGAAAACGTCGCCGCGCGCGAGGAAAACGGCAAAAGCGTCTACGCCGGAAAAGCCGCGCTCGCGCAGGTGCGGCGGCAGTTCGGGCTGGTGTTCCAGCAGTTTGACCTCTTCCCGCACTACACAGTGCTGAAAAACGTCTGCGACGCGCCGATCTCGGTGCAGAAGCGCGATAGAGCCGAGGTCGAGGCCGAGGCGATGGCGCTGCTCGACAAAATGGGACTAAAAGGCAAGGAAAACGCCTATCCCTATCAGCTCTCGGGCGGGCAGCAGCAGCGCGTGGCCATCGCCCGCGCGCTCGCGATGAAGCCGGAAATCCTCTTTTTCGACGAGCCGACCTCCGCGCTCGACCCGCTGCTCACGGGCGAGGTGCTGCGCGTCATCCGCTCTCTTGCCGACGAGCACATGACGATGGTCATCGTGACGCACGAGATGCCCTTTGCCCGCGCCGTGAGCGACCGCGTCGTGTTTCTGGACGGCGGCGTCATCGTGGAGCAGGGCAGCCCCGAGCAGGTCTTCGAAAACCCGCAGCAGGAGCGGACGAGAGAGTTCTTGAAATCGTACCGCGAGACGAGCAGCGCTCAGGCGTAGTAATTCACGAGCAGGTCGACGACCGCACCGTAGCTCTGCGTGCCGAGTTCATCGCCGTAGGATTTGATCATCTTATCATTGAGCGACTGGGTGACGGTGGCCGTGAGGCCCTTGTACTGCGCCCAGTAGGCGCTGTTGTAGCGCAGATCGAGCACGATCTCGTCGGGAAGCGAATCGCGAATCTGCTGCCATGCGTCGGGGTCGACGCGGTACAGCGCGTTACCGAGGTGAATGTAGCCGAGCATCCAGCCCGCATAGTTGTAGTTTGCGTCGTCGTAGCGCGTGCAGGCGAGGACCGCGAGGAAGTTGCTCTGCTGCTCGGACGTGATCCCACGCTGGTGCGAGAGCTCATGCGCGCAGGTCGAGGCCAGCAGCATCGCGGGCGAGTCCATGTTCACGTTTGACTCGCCCGTGAACGGAAAGTAGAAACCTGTGAAGTTCATCGCGCTCATGATCTTCGAAAAGAAAATGCCCTTGGGCTTCTGATCCGGCATGTCGAGGAATGGAAATTCGTCGTACAGGCAGTCATACACCGTGTCGGCGTAGTCTAAAATCTCCTGCCGGTCGGCGGTGAAAAGGCCGTTTTCGTCGCGCATGATGTGCGTCGACGCCTCGGCAAGATGGTCCGCGAAATACTGCGTGACGCGGACCAGATCATCATACGCGACGGGCTCGGGCGAAAGGCCGCTTCTGTTGCAGAAGTCGTCCGCATAGTAGTTTGCGCCCCAGAGAAGCGAGAACGCGGCGTAGACCGTGAGAAACAAATCGAGCACGAAGAGCGCGCAGCGGTACGCGGCGCGCCCTTTTTGACGCGACTTTATAAGATAACGCACCATCAGCACGAGCAGCACGACCGCCGTGACCGCTGCGAGCACATACAGAAGCTCCGCGACCGAAAACGGCAGCGCCGCGCACGCGCGGCCCAGAAACTGCTCGAAGGGCAGCGTGACCGAATAGACCCAGAAATTGACGGCCGCGCGGTTTCCGCGGAAAAGATAGAAAAGCACAAGGACTGCGCCGCAGGCGAAAAGCCAGCGGTGCAGTCCTTTGTTGTCACGGTACAGGGTTTTCATGGGGAGATCAGTCCTTTTTTTCATCCGGAGAGGCGAGCGGCGCGGTGGCGAACATCGCGTCGTCCGTCACGCCCTTTTTCGTGAGGCTGCGGTTCGTGAACCAGTTCACAAGCGAGCTGATGCACGCGAAGATCGGAACGCCGAGGAACATGCCGAGCACCCCGCCGAAGCCGCCGCCGACCACAATGGCCACGATGACCCAGAAGCTCGAAATGCCGGTGGATTTGCCGAGGATCTTCGGCCCCAGAATATTGCCGTCAAACTGCTGCAATGCGATGATGAAGAGAATGAAATAAAGGCACTGCTTGGGGCTGACGAGCAGGATGAGAAACGCGCTCGGAATGGCGCCGAGGAACGGGCCGAAGATCGGAATGATGTTCGTCACGCCCACAAACACCGAAATAATTGGCGTATACGGGAACTTGAAGATCGAGCAGCAGATGAAGCAGAGGATGCCGATGATGAGCGAGTCGAGCAGCTTTCCGCGCACGAAGCCGCTGAAGATACGGTCAGCCTCGGCCACGGCGCGCAGCGTGCGGCGGTACGGCGTTTCGGGCAGAATGGCGTAGAGGATCTTCTTCGACTGCTTGGCAAAGCTCTCCTTGCGCGCGAGCAGATAGACCGAGATCATCATGCCGATGAGAATGTTCTTGAGGAAGATGACGACGCTCCAGATGCCGCCGGTCACGGCGACGATGGCGACCTGCGCCTGCGGGATGACCGTGTCGGTGACCCACTTGACGAGCTTATCGTAGTAGCCGTTGAGTGCGGAGAGCAGCTGGTCGGAGTAGATGTCGTCGGAGAAGATCGTCTGATTCTCCACAAGGCTGTTGACCCAGTTGTAGACGGTTTTATAATAGCTTTCAAAGTTGTCGGCCAGTGTCTTCGTGCTGTCGACCAGCTCGGGGATGAGGATGCTGAACATCAGGTAGATGAGGGCGATGACGCAGATCCACGTGACGAGGATGCTCAGCCCCCGGACGAGCGAGGACTTGACCTTCGGCAGCCCCTTTTGGATATACCGGTCGAAAAAGTCGACGATGGGGGCGAGAAGGTACGCGAACACAAGGCCGTAGATGACCGGCGAGAGCACGCTCATCAGCTTGTCGAAAAAGTCCAGCAGCACGCGGGACTGGAAAAACGTGTCGTAAAACATCAGCACCGCGCAGGCCGAGACGATCAGCGTTACGCCGAGGTGAAGATAGGTTTTGTTCTGCTTCATGGGCTCCCCCTTTTTTTGGGCAAAAGGCGTTAAATGACTGCTAAAAAGATACCAAAAACAGCTTACTATTTTTTGCTGGGAATTGCAACCGCTCATTTCGTGTGTTATGATAATCTTTACTCTCTGTTAATGAAGATGAACAGAACTTGACTTTTTTGGCAGAGGGTGATTTTGACCGACAGGGCGCAGGGTGCTTTGCCGGTCTGATGCTGTGAAGAGCAAACGAGGAGGAACCCATGGACGACAAAAAGCTGCTCTTTATCGCCAATCCCCGCGCGGGAAAGACCAAATCCCTCGCGCCGCTGTTTGACGCCGCCGCGATCTATTCCGAGGCGGGCTATCTTGTCTCCGTGCGCAAGACCACGCACCGCGGAGAAGCGACGGAGCTCGCCGAATCGCTCGGGCCGGAATTCGACGTCGTCGTCTGCCACGGCGGCGACGGCACGCTCAACGAAACGGTGAACGGTGTGATGCGCATTCCGCGAGAATACCGCCCGCTCGTGAGCTACCTGCCCGGCGGCAGCACGAACGACTTTGCCGCGAGCCTGAACATCTCGTCGAACCCCGCCGAGGCGGCGGCCTCCGCCATGCGCATGAAGCCGAGATCGCTGGACGTGGGCAAATTCGGCGAGCGGAACTTCGTCTATGTCGCGTCGTTCGGCGCGTTCACAAAAACGACCTACACCGTCCAGCAGGACATCAAGAATATGTTCGGGCACTTTGCCTACTTACTCGAGGGCGTCAAGAATCTCGACACGCTCTGCCCGTACCGCATGAAGATCACGGCGGACGGCGAGGTCTTCGATGGGGAATATCTCTTCGGTGCGATCAGCAATTCGACGTCGATCGCGGGGCTGATGAAGCTCTCGCCCGACGAGGTGTCGTTCGACGACGGCAAGTTCGAGCTGCTGCTCGTGCCCGTGCCGAGAACGCCGGCTGCGATGCAGGCGCTCATTTTAGCGCTCATCAACAAGGACTACTACGACTCCGAGGGGCTCATCTTCCGCCACGTCAAGCACGTGACGGCGGAGACCGCCGAGGACATTCCCTGGACGCTCGACGGCGAGTACGACCCCGGCGCGCCGCTCGTGGAGATCGGGATCGAAGATAATGGGGTCACGATGCTATTATAACTTCAAAAAAGAGAGGCTGGCCTATGGGCCAGCCTCTCTTTTTTGAGCGGGGATGCAGCCCGCAAGTGTTTTTTCTGACGCACATGGAAATCGGCGAAGCGCCGCTAGTGGCGGATGAAGCGAGCCGGTTTCGAGGAAGTGGCACGATTGGCGCGCCCGAAAGGGCGTGGAAATCGTAATGCCACGACGGCGACGTCAGAAAAAACGATTGAAATTTATTTGCGCCGTGCGCGGCGCTTGGGCAGCCGTTAGCAGCTCTGCTGCTTTACGGATGCTGCATACCCCTTGCGGGTAAAAGTCTGCGACGCTGGCACCTGTTTTCTGCCCGTGAGGGCAGAAAATGCGGCGGGAGGTGGGTGGGAGATGGTGCGCCGATTTGAGTGCGGGGGCCTGTTCGCTGCCGTAAGGCAGCTAATGCGGCAAGGGAAGGGCCGGAAGGCCGTAAAGGCGGTGCGGTAAACATTATTTTGAACGGGTGATTGACGGGCGCGGTGCTTGACAAGGCGGCGGGGGTTGATATATCCTTTACTAATAATGAAAACAGAGGCGGGGCACGGTACAGGGCTGCGCTTGGGCTCCTGATGGGTGTAGAAAGGACACGGCAGATGATGAAGATTGGCTTTATCGGCACAGGAAATATGGGCGGCGCGCTGGCGAGCGCGGCGGCCAGAAGCGGCGAGGTGGAGGTGCTGCTCGCCAACCGCACGAAGGCAAAGGCGGAGGCGCTCGCGGAGCGCATCGGGGCCGTTGTGAGCAGCAACGAGATCATCGCGCGCGAGGCGGACCACATCTTCCTCGGCGTGAAGCCGCAGATGATCGTGGACGTGCTCAAGGGCATCGCCCCGGCGCTTAAAGCGCGCAGGAGCGC
>UMGG01045326.1_pt1 | contig 10966 bp, 10 predicted proteins | sample 1965211 | NCBI WGS metagenome assembly UMGG01 (sample SAMEA4836064, study PRJEB28245) | human gut metagenome | biome: gut microbiome; material: fecal sample | place: Denmark | collected 2008 | reverse complement strand
ACCCTGCTCGTAATACTGTCTTACCATATGGTTGGTAAAGAAGGACTTTCCACTGCCCGAAGGACCGAGGATGAACTTGTTGCGGTTGGTGATGATACCACGCTTCATAGGCAGATCCGAAATATCCAGATGGATAGGCTTGCCCGTCAAGCGGTCCACCATACGCATACCGAACGGAGAGAGTGAATCCTGTCCTGTGGTCTCCTCGATGAAGAGGCATAGTGCCTGCTCGATAAAGGTGTAGAAGGACTCCTCGGCAGGAAAATCGCCTGCATTGCCTGGTATAGCAGCCCAGAACAAGGTAGGTGTATCCACCGTATTGTGTCGGGGCTTGGCCTCCATCAAGGCGAGCTGACTGCCTACATCGTTCTTCACACGCTTGAGGCGTTCCCTGTCATCGCTCCACGCGAAGACATTGCAGTGGGCACGGATAGCCGTCAGCCCCTGGCTATGTGCCTCGTTCAGGTACTCCTCAATCCACTCGCGGTTAATCTGGTTGGAGCGACTGTAACGCGATAGCGAGTGCATATTGCGTGCTGTCTGCTCGAACTTACGCAGCATCTCCGCAGAGTCATCGATGAAGAGGTACTGGTTCACGATGTGGTTGCAGGTGAGCAATACTCCGATAGGTGCGGCAAACGAGAGGCGGCAATCGCTACGATCTGTCGAGAGACGCTCGTAACGGCTGTCGGTGGCTACGCTTGTCGGCAGGTCTTCGGGATCGGAGAGCGTATGCAGGCAGAGGTAGTTGTCACCAATCTTCATCTCGCCAGCTCCGAGGGTGATGTCCTGCAAGCAGGTGGTGTCCTCCTGCGAGAGCGAGAAATACTTCTCGATGATGCCCGCACTTGACTCCGTACCTGTAATCTCATCGCCCGTAAGTCGGGTGAGCGTGATGAATCCGCTGTCGTTGATGATACGCTCGAACTGCTCGCAACACTCCAGGAATCGGCTTACCGTCTCCTTGTCCTGCATCTCCTTCGGGATGATGAAACCACGGGTAAGGGCATTGAAGCTGCTGGTCGTGCGGCTATGCTCCTTGGTGGTCTTGGTGAGGAACAGGTAGCAGTAGTGCTTCAGGTAAGGACGCTCGTTGAAATGTCGCTCAAAGGAACGAGATAGGAAACTGAGGTCTTCCTTCTGCAACTGCGGGTTGTAGCTCTCCTCAATGAAGAAGTCCTGCTTATGCACGATACTGTAGTTCGGCAAGACCTTGACCGCCTTGGCCCATGCCGAGTGTATCGCCTCATACTCCGCCTGTGTGACGGTGAAGAGTTCGGGAAGCTCCACACGATAGCAGACCGTGATGTCGGCATCCTTGCTGATGATGCAGTCGTGCTCAACCGACAGAATCGGGAACTTGCTTTCGAGGGTAGCTGCTTTCATTACATTTCTCATGACTTTCTGTTTTTGAGGTTAGGAATAATCAATCGCAAGAATCGCTTGCGGTTGATGATGTAGCGTGGATGGTTCTTTGCAGCCTGCATCTTCATCAAGCCCCACTCGCCATACTTGGCATTCAGGTGGAAGGTCGCCCAGACAAGTACCGAAGCGGAGATGACTCCGAGTGCGATACATATCCATTGGTTTACGCCTGCCATATACAGCACCATAAACGCTATGAGTATGGCGAGCAGACCGCCGGCGAAGATGAAGAGGTACTGGCTGCGTAGCCCCTTGAACTCGGGGCTACGACCAATCCCTTTGTTGATTTGATAGACCGCCATATTAGAGGAAGAATGAACGTAAGATGGTGGCGGCTACAATGAGGAAGATACAGGCACCGAACCAAGAGGCGGCTGTCTTAGAGGTGTCAGGGTCGCCCGAAGAGAACTTCGAATAGACCTTCACACCACCGATAAGACCGACTACGGCTCCCACTGCGTAAATCAACTTGGTACCCGGATCGAAATACGATGTTACCATGTTGGTAGCCTCGGTGATACCTGCGATACCGTTACCCTGTGCATAAGCACCTACTGTTGCAAGCATAAATGCTGCTGCGAATAATACTTTTTTCTTCATACGTCGAAATGTTTTTAAGTTATACAAAAAGTGATTTCGACTGCGAATATATAGCACTTAATCCATTGATTTTCAAATAGGTCTATACACGTCATAACGTGTCATCAGATGTCATAGTTGGGGCGTTTTGAAGGGTGGATTTTGGGGTGAGAAGAGGGACAAGAAGGCTTGTTTGAAGGATGAAATTTCAACCTTATATTGTCGGGTTAAGCGGGCGAAAACTTCCAAAAATCACTAGTTTTTGCCCGCTTAAAGAGCAAAAAGTATAGGTATAATGAAATAAACAATGGATTCTTTTGTCACTTCGCAATATTTTCATACCTTTGTGGTCGGAAAAAAACGCTTTTATTCCGACTTAAAATAAGCTAAAAATCGTATGCAAAGAACTGTGGAACATAAAGTTAAGGCAAAGATAACCTACGCAAGATATGGCGAGGTGTTTTTTGTGTCTACATTCCATCAATTTGATGTGGAATATGTAACCAAACTCCTTGCTCAATTTGAGAAAGAGGGTTTGATTACACGAATAGCCAAAGGCGTATATGTTAAGGCAAAAAAAACACGATTTGGAGTGGTATATCCTTCTGCTTTTGAACTGGTGACGGAGATTGCCAAGAGAGATAAGGCAATAGTATTTCCAACAGGTGAAACCGCTGCTAATAGATTGGGATTTTCCACACAAGTCCCAATGAATGCTTGTTTCATAACATCAGGAACTCCAAGAACTCTGAAATTGGGCAATAGAACTGTAACATTAAAACATGGCGTTCCAAGAAATTTTGCATACAAAGGAAAACTAATGCCCGAATTGGTACAGGCTCTTCGTAGCATTGGAGAGGATAATATAACAGAGAGCGTGGAAAAAAGAGTTGCTCAACTATTATCTGCAACACCTGAAACAGAAACAATTGAACACGATCTATTATTGGCGCCGGTATGGGTAAGACAGATTATTAAAAGAAACCTCAAAACGAATACTGACAATGAGTAAATGGATAGACTTTTCGATAGATGAACGCAAGGCCATGATACAGGGCGTTGTGGAGGCAAAGAATATTGATGAAGCCGCAGCGGAGAAAGATTGGTGGGTAACAGCCATATTGTACGCCTTGTTCCACACAAAAGCTTCCGAGTATCTACTTTTCAAAGGCGGTACAAGTTTGAGTAAAGGTTGGGATATTATAGACCGTTTCAGTGAGGATATTGATTTGGCTCTTGGTCGTGACTTCTTCTTGAATGAAATGAATTTGTCGTGTGCCAGCTGCACCAGCAACACCCAAATCCACAAGTTCAGAGAAAAAGCTCAAGATTATCTTTTCGGTGAATTTAAAGATGACTTAAAAGAACAGCTGGCGAAATTAGGTTTGGATGTGATTGTACTTGCAGAGAATGAAGTTGTTGAAGAAAATGGTGAACTAAAGAAAGTGGATCACGACAAAGATCCATCTGTGATTTTTGTTCAATACCCATCACTCTACAATAGCGATGCTCCCTATGCAATACCGACTGTGAAGATTGAAATCAGTGTCCTTTCTATGGCTGAACCATACGAAATGAAACGCATATCTTCATTGGTTGAACAGGTCTATAAGGATGAAGATGTTGATTCTGATATTGTTCAGACCATCAAGACCGTGAGTCCTGCAAGGACATTCTTAGAGAAGGCATTTTTGCTTTGTGAGGAATACCAAAAGAAAGAGCCAAGAACATATCGTATGTCTCGCCATTTCTATGATTTGGAAAAGTTATCACATACCGATTATATGGATAAGGCATTGAATGACTCTAACCTTTATTATGACATTGTAGAGCATAGAAAGAAATTCTATCATGTCGGATATGTAGATTATGATAAGGAACTGCCAGAATCCATTACGATTGTTCCAAGTGAAGAACTTGTCCCGAAATATGAGGTGGACTACAGCGATATGCGTTCTAGCTTTATCTATGGAGAGGCTCTGGAGTTTGCAGATTTGCTTAAATTCCTCGAAACATTGCAGGAGCGATTCCGAAAAGTTCCTCCAAGAGCAACAGTAGATTAATTACAATTAAAACAACATAGCACAAGGCAAGAATCATAATGCACGAGGCATTACGATACTTGCCTTACTTGTTAATTAAAATAGCGGACTCCATAAAAAACGCTGGCACCACGATTCACATCGGAGTGCCAGCCAACATTGTTTAAGTAATAAAAATCATTAACCATGTACAAATACTAAGCATACTTATTTATATCGAACGACTTGACTTTACTTGCTTTCCTTCGTTTAGGCAGAGGATTCCCATTAGCATCCAGACATTCTTGGAGCAACTGATTTACTTTTTTCTCATTGCTGACCTTATTGATAAGAAAGTCCAATATCACCGTATTAGCCAACTTGTGATGGATGGTTGATGCTGCACGAATAGACTTCTGCTCGTCAGGATTATCTGAGTTTAGCACATCAACAAGGTTGTTCATATCCTCATATGTTAAGGACTTGTCAAAGTCCGGATCAGGTATCACTCCTTCAGGCTCCATCAACTCACGCTTATCCTCTTCGGTCAAACCCTTCTGAGGTTCGATGTTATCCTCTACATCATCGGGATTGATGTCCTTATCTACAGGAAGTTCTACCTGTTTTAACTCCAACGAATGTGTGGGTGTTGTACGGGCTGCTTTAATATCCTCATAGTAGATAATGTTGGACTTTCCCATTACCTCATTCGGATCATCATCAATAGGAGGACTCTCTTCTACCTTCTGAAGTGTTTCTGCTTGGATTGGCTTAGGCTTATCAGTAGGCAGATCCTTACCGTATATTTTCTTACGCCTTTCACGCTTGGCTTTTTCAGCAATTCGTTTCTTTCGGTACTTCCATAATCTGACACGGGTTATGCGTGCCCAGTTATGCAGTTTGTCCCACAAACCGTAAATCTTACGGCAAAACAGGAACACCCACAGATGATAGAATATGAATAAGGCACATAAGACCTTTACTGCAAAATATATCTTTACTTCCATAACTAAAAGAGTTTAGTTTTACTATCCTCAAAAATCTTATTGATAGTCGTAGCATTTTCAGCAATATGGTCTTTGATAATTCTACTGACATAGCCTGCCATACTCGTATCTGGTGCAGCAATTGATAAAAATCGCTTCATACATTCGTGACTACTTCTATCAATATAAACCTGGACGCGATTTTTCATCATATAACTACCAAGGAATCTCTTTTTATATTCCGCTTTATCAATTCCTTTTGCAGAAGAAGTATCTTCAGATAGCGAAGGTTTCTCTACAAGAGCAACTATGGTCTGTTTCTTCACCATAGGAATATTAGTTCCCTGATGATTTTTGTGTCGTACAAATCGACTATAGATATACTTTACGATAACGCCTGTTGTTACCAAATAACAAGCTCCTGTTGTGATATTTACTATTGTTTCAATCATACTTAAAATGGTTTTAATGGTTTGTAATACTCTTTATTATATAACTCGTTAATCTCATCCCAGTGCTGCTGTAAATGCTCCACAAGGATATTACTGATGTAACCTGATACACTCATATCGGGAGCAATGACAGGCAACACCCTTTTGATGCAGTCCGCCACTTCGCGATTGATATATACATGCGAGCGGTTTGAGGCAGGTATATTCACAAGATACCTCTCTTTATATGTACCTGTTTCCTCACGCTTCTTTCGTGGCTTGGGTACACTCGGCTTTGAGGCTACCGCCTCAGTGCCTTCGTCCGAATCTGTATTCGAATCCTCGGTCTCAATGACCTTCGGCTCCTGATAGTTCGGTCTCTCCCTGCCAAAGACAGGGATATCACCGACCATAATGTCTTTGAGCATATCCTCATTGACTTCTACTTTCTTCTTAGCCATAACTATTTCAGTTTAAGTTTCACAATCAGTTCATCGGCCAATTCTCCGATACCACTGCCCTTAAGAAGTTTCGCAGGAGGCGGTAACATCGTGCAACGGAAGAATGACTTTTTCGCATGGGTAATCTCCTTCTCATACCTGCATAGGTCAGGCAGAGTGGAATCGAGAACGGATAGGTTCAACTCTCCCATAATCTGCGAGTAGGTCTTCAACACATCCGTATTGCTACGCTTCTTGAGCCTGTTCCAGAAGAAGAAGATGTCTTTAAGGGGAACATCCTTCTGGCTCTTTGCATAGTCCAATACAGTGGTGGCAAAGGATAGCGTACTCTGCATCACAATCAAATCAGGAATGGAAGGTGTAAGCACATAGTCCATATTAACTATGGTACGGAAGACACCCGTTGATTGTACCGTTCCCGGAAGATCTACAAAGACAATATCCAAGTTCTCCTTCTCGGCAAGTTTGTCTGCCGCCTCTCTTGCTTTCTCTGCCGTAGAGCCGATGATGGGATATGCTCTCTTTTGTATGCGCTCCCATTGCTTCTCCACGAGCTGCTGATGATAGGGACTTGCAGAGATTGCCTTTTTGTCACGCTCACGCATACGCACGAGGCTGTGCTGCGGAGAATCGCAGTCGATGATTGCGACATTAAGGTCTTTCTCATAGTGAAAGTAGCTGGCGAGTACTACCGTAAGGGCTGACTTACCAACCCCGCCTTTCTGGTTGCTGATAGCAACTAACAAACACTCTTTACTCATAATACTTAAAATTTAAATTGTTAATAAATAAGTTAACTGTCTCTTCCAATATCCCGTGAACGCATCTTTCCAACTATCCATTAGCGGTTGTTTCCGTTATCGGAATCTTCCGTTGTTCCGACCATCATAGCAACCGTTATCGGGTACTTCCGACTATCCAACCGCTACTGGTCGGTATATTGGTCATGACCTTCCGTTAACTGTCATTTCCGACATTGCTTCCAACTATCCAACTGTTCACGGAAGCAACCGACAGTGTGACCATTATTCCGTTATCGGAGGGTAATTTCCAACCGTTCACACCGCAAAGAAATAGCGAAAAATTGGAATAATCACTATGTCGTCAAGCCTCTGACTACACATGTCATCATATGTCATCACATAGCATATAACTCACTATTTATCAATAGAATACACCTGTCTAACTTTGCACCCGAAAGGTCTATGGACGCACGACGAACAGAGTTTTCGGATGCTTCTCTCTGAGGGGAACGGCGACAGCCAATTTTACGAAGGAAAATTCATGTTCAAGCGAACATAGCAAGTTGTGTTTTGGGCAGCCCGAAACGATTCGGGCAACCCCAAAACAACTTGCCACTCGCCTGACGGCTCGGGGAGGGATTCACTCCAAAGTCGTGAATCCATAGCGGAAGTTAGTAACCAATTAAATGTAAAGTTATGGCAAATGACAAGAGACAAACAAGAAGAGATGTAACAGGAAGGCGACCTAAAAAGGATCCCGCTGTTTATCGTTACGGCATCAAACTGAATGCTGAAGAGAACGGACAATTTGAATTGCGGTTTGCAAAGTCTGGTCTTAAATACAAGGCAAGATTTATAAAGGCAATGATTCTTGACCGTGAAATGAAGGTAGTAAAACTCGACAAGGCGGCTATAGATTATTACATACGCCTAACGAATTTCTACCATCAGTTTCAAGCCATCGGCAACAACTACAACCAGACGGTGCGAGCCGTGAAAGCCAACTTCGGGGACAAGCGGGCATTTGCCCTTGTCGCCAAATTGGAGAAAGCCACACTGGAGTTGGTAGTGCTGAGCAAGCAGATTATCGCCCTCACACGCGAGTTTGAGGAGAGACATTTAAACCGTAAAAACGGAGGTTGATATGGTGGCTAAGATCAACAGAGGAGCTTCACTCTACGGAGCAGTCATCTACAACCAACAGAAGGTAAACGAGGATACGGCACGCATCATAGCGGGCAACCGCATGATTACCGATTCTCTATACGACCCTGACAGGATTGTACGGCAGACGATGTTCGCTTTTGAGAGTTATCTCGCAGCCAACCGCAACACCGAGAAGCCTATCCTGCATATATCGCTCAATCCGACATTGGACGACAATCTTACCGATAGTCAGTTTGCGGATTTGGCAAGAGCCTATATGCAGAAGATGGGCTATGGCAACCAACCCTACATTGTCTATCTCCACGAGGACATTGACCGCAGACATATACATATTGTATCTACCTGCGTGAATGAGAATGGTGAGAAGATAGACGATGCCTACGAATGGAACCGCTCGATGAAAGCATGTAGAGAATTGGAGCAGATGTTCGGACTCAAGCAGATTGCCGACAAACGCAGGGAGTTGTTGGAGCCTTATCTGAAGAAAGCGGACTACACCCATGGCGATGTCAAGCAGCAGGTATCCAACATTCTCAAGAGTGTTTTCACCTCGTATCGCTTCCAGTCCTTCGGCGAGTACAGTGCCATGCTCTTGTGCTTCAACATTGAGGCAAAGCAGGTCAAGGGCGAGTTCGATGGCAAGCCCTATTCGGGTATCATCTACACGATGACAGATGACAACGGAAAGCCTATCTGTACGCCCATCAAGTCCTCGCTTATAGGCAAGCGTTTCGGCTACGAGGGTGTGGAGAAGCGTATCGCCTACAATGCTCAGGAGTTCCGAGCGAAGAGGTGGCAACCCAAAATCCGCAATGATGTGGCTTTGGCAATGCACGGCTGTCGTGGCAACCGCGAGGAGTTCGTGCGTCTGCTTGGCAGCAAGGGCATTGATGTGGTGTTCCGCGAGAACGATGCAGGGCGTATCTACGGTGTCACATTCATCGACCACCACAATCGTGAGGTATATAACGGTTCCCGTCTGGGGAAGGAGTTCTCGGCAAACAACCTCGAGAAGCTATTCAACTCGCAAGGCGACATTCCTTGGGACGATATGCCTCAAGGTTTCTCCGAGAGCCACAGCCTCTCATCGGCAGACCTTGAATCGGGCATAGAGCAAGCCTTCGGAATCTTCTCGTTTGACGCTCCTGCAAATGATCCGCAGGAGGAGATGCTCGCCAAGCAGTACCAGAAGAAAAAGAAGAAGAAAAAACGCCGTTCACGTGGCATATCGTAAACTAATTTCACTAACCATTAAAACGAATTTATTATGCAACAGGAAGATGATTTGAGAGGATTGGCAAAGGTCATGGAGTTTATGCGTGCCATATCCATAATATTTATTGTAGTACATATCTACTGGTTCTGCTATCAGGCTATCGTGGATATGGGTATCAACATCGGAGTGGTAGATAAGATTCTGCTCAACTTTCAGAATACGGCAGGGCTGTTCAGCAACCTGCTTGTGACAAAGGTATTCGCCATCATATTCTTGGCTCTCTCGTGCCTCGGCACAAAGGGAGTCAAGAATCAGAAGATGACCTGGCAGAAGATTTATGCTACCTTCCTCGGAGGTCTTGTTCTCTTCTTTATGAACTGGTGGATGCTCGACCTGCCGTTCTCGCCAATCGTGAATATGGTAATCTATACCATTACAATAACAGCCGGATATATCCTCCTTCTGATGTCGGGAGTATGGATTAGCCGTATGTTCAAGCATAACCTTATGGAAGATGTCTTCAATGTGGCCAACGAGAGTTTTATGCAGGAGACACGCCTAATGGAGAACGAGTATTCGGTAAATCTGCCTACGAAGTTCATCTATCAAGGCAAGGTATGGGACGGTTGGATAAATGTCGTGAATCCGTTCCGAGCAACCATTGTATTGGGAACACCGGGTAGCGGTAAGTCGTATGCCGTAGTCAATAACTACATCAAGCAGACCATAGCCAAAGGTTTTGCAACATACATCTACGACTACAAGTTTGATGACCTATCGGTAATTGCCTATAATGAGCTGTTGAAGAACATAGACAAGTACAAGGTAAAGCCGAGTTTCTATGTTATCAACTTTGATGACCCACGTCGCTCGCACCGCTGTAATCCCATCAACCCGAAGTTTATGGTTGATATCAGCGATGCCTATGAATCAGCATATACTATTATGCTTAACTTGAATAAAACATGGATTCAGAAGCAGGGCGACTTCTTCGTAGAATCTCCGATTATTCTTTTGGCGGCTATCATCTGGTATCTGAGAATCTACAAGGACGGTAAGTATTGCACCTTCCCGCATACGATTGAGTTTCTGAACAAACCGTATGCTGATATTTTTACGATTCTGACCTCATATCCTTCGTTGGAAAACTACCTATCTCCATTTATGGACGCATGGAAAGGTGGAGCCCAAGATCAGCTCCAAGGCCAGATTGCAAGTGCCAAAATTCCGCTGTCGAGAATGATTTCTCCGCAGCTCTATTGGGTGATGACAGGCGATGATTTTACCCTCGACTTGAACAATCCAAATGAGCCGAAGATACTCTGCGTTGGCAATAATCCCGACCGCCAGAATATCTACTCTGCGGCACTCGGACTATACAACAGCCGTATCGTGAAGTTGGTGAACAAGAAGGGTCAGTTGAAGAGTTCCATCATCATTGATGAGTTGCCGACCATCTATTTCCGTGGCATCGACAACCTCATTGCCACTGCACGAAGCAATAAGGTAGCAGTTTGTCTTGGTTTTCAGGACTACTCGCAGTTGGCTCGTGACTATGGCGACAAGGAGGCAAAGGTTATCCAAAATACGGTTGGAAACATCTTCAGCGGACAGGTGGTTGGCGAAACAGCCAAGAACCTCTCTGAGCGTTTTGGCAAGATACTCCAACAGCGTCAATCGGTATCTATCAACCGTCAGGACACATCAACATCTATCAACACGCAGTTGGACTTCCTTATACCTGCATCGAAGATTTCCAACCTCTCGCAAGGCACATTTGTGGGTAGCGTGGCAGATAACTTCGGCGAGGAGATTGACCAGAAGATTTTCCACTCACGCATCATCGTGGATAGTGCAAAGGTCAATGCCGAGGCAAAGGCATACAAGAAGATTCCTATCGTCAATGAGTTCAAAGACGAGAACGGCAACGACATCAT
>UMGG01038262.1_pt1 | contig 11187 bp, 13 predicted proteins | sample 1965211 | NCBI WGS metagenome assembly UMGG01 (sample SAMEA4836064, study PRJEB28245) | human gut metagenome | biome: gut microbiome; material: fecal sample | place: Denmark | collected 2008 | reverse complement strand
TTTGTTTTTGTATTTTTTCAGACAAATTTTTAAGTTTAGCTAACTCTTCGGCAAAATCCATAGAAAGGTTTGCATAACTTTTATCCTTGGAATTTAAGAATGTTACAGGAAATAAAGCTATCAGTAATTGATTTAAATTAGTAACGAATTGTGGAAAATAGTTATAGTTACCAGATGCTATATTTTTTAAATTTGTAATTGTAGCATTTAAAGAAGTAATCATAACAGACTTTGATAAAACATAGGTATTTTTACCTTTTCTGTTTGTATCCAAAGCTTTCATCCATTGTAATACAGTTAAAACAACGCCACCAACTTCATCAACAGTTAAATTGGGTAAGTGTGGCGTGTATAACGATGGTGTAGCAACACAAACATCATATACTTTTTTCCACAAATCTTCTATTTGCTTAATTTCTTCTTTTAATTCTTCCATTTTTCTTCTCCACATTAGATATGAAAAATGTTGATTGACGTTTATTTAAAAGTCAAGATTTTTTACAGAAATATCAAAGAAAACCTATATCTCATAAAAAATGGTGTAATAAAATAATGAATGATATTTTTTATTTAATTTGATATCCAACAATAGATTATCTTGACATTTATAAATTTTAATGTTATATATTTTAGCAGATAGGATGACTATAAAATACATTAAGCGTTTTCACGCAGGAGTTTCTCTGGTTGTATTTGCTGTCATCCTTTATCGTTTTAAAATCCCGAGATTTTTCCCTTTTAAATATTTCTCATTGAAAGAATCTATCTTTCTTAATTCTTTCAGCAATTTAGGAGCATTCAAATCTCCAATCATACGGTATATTAAATTATGCGCTTTCTCTGGTCTATTTTCATCTGCAACAACGAGTAATGAACCATAGTGAAATATTTTGTTGCGGTACATCCTAATTCGGTTTAATTTATTAAAAATTCTTGATAATACACTAATATCTTTACAACCATCAAAAATCTCTTGCAATACCTGCGGATGCTTTTTCCATACAACATCACTGTATGCTGGCAAAAATAAATACACCCAAAACCCTAAATTTAATTCGGATATGATGTGATTTTTATCGGTAGGATTCTTTTTAGTATCCTTAATATGAGCAAGGGCATTTTTCATATTATCTTGATTTCTGCCGATAATATACTCATCTTTGAAAATCCAGTCATCACCCAAATATTTAGAAAATACCTTGTCTATCTTATTACGCAAAATAATTTCAAAATATGATAATGAGGAATAAAAAGATTCCGCCAATTCACAATTAAACAGATGACAAGCAATGGCATTTTCTTTACCGATGCCTTTATATTTAGCCAATCGCTTTTCTGATAATAAATCTGTTATTTCATCCATTTTATCGAGTCCCTTTATAAATTTAGTGTATTATAACTATCTCTATTTAAAATAAAATGAATCTTCCTGAAATATTCAAAAATACATATTAATTAAGATTTTTGCTTCATTCCCAACAAAATCTAATGCTTTGATTTTAGGACCAAATCTTGACATTTTATAAATTTTCATTTATATATAGTTTATATATTTTAATGAATATTCTATGAGGCTAAAATGAAGCGTGGAAAATCTAAATTATTATCAGACACAGATGTAAAAAATTGTCTTCGGTTTATCAATGATATGCCATCACATCGGGAACGAACCAGATTAATGTTCTTGATGATGTTGATGACCTCTCTTCGTATCCATTCCATCCAAAAATTGACTCTTGGACAAGTTTATGATGAAAACTTCAATCCTGTGGAATCATTTTTGCTGCAACCAGAGCAAAATAAAGGTGGAAAAAAGGTTCTGCAAGTCTATTTAAACAATACCTTGAAACAGGAATTAAAAAAATATGCCAAATTCTTACATTCAGATAAGTATCTTCAACCTAAAATGAATGATTACCTATTCAAATCAAATAAAGGCTCTTATCTATCCAAACAACAGATTATTCACATTTTCCGTCAAATTTTTGATGGCGTTGGGCTGGATAAGCAATATAGGGTTCATTCATTGAGAGCGACTTGCCTTACCAAATTAATGAACGCCAATTATCCCCTGCCATTAATACAACAAATTTCAGGGCATAGTTCCATTCAAACTCTATCAATTTATTATAGGACAAATCCCAAAAATATCCAAAATGCTCTGGAAACTTTGAATTTATAGCTTTTATCGTTTTGCCAAATTAGCATTTAACACAACAGATTCAACGATTTTTCTGGCCAATTCCGTAGCATTCCAGCCAGAACTGTTAAAGTTATACGTGGATTTTATGCCTTTTGGGGTATCTAAAAAAGTGATAAGAGCATAATCTTGTCCTTGATAACTGAAATGTCCCAAAAATGTTGTAACAACATCATCAGGATTATCTAACTTGTAGTCTGTTGCCGTTAGGCCATAGATAGAAATACCTTCAATGTTTATTTTTTTCGCCGTCCCGTTGGTAATATTACCTCTTAACTCTTCCAAACCTTTTTTATCGGCTGATTTGATGAAAGAGGCATAATCTTGAATAAACTGCTGTGTGGTTGCCAATTTTTCTTTTTTCAGCAGTTTCATAACATTGTTGGGCGTATATGAGTAATCTTTATTGTAATCAAAACTTTCTAAAATACTGATGGATGCAGAATTTAGAACTTCATTATTTTTAAGATTTACCAAAATAAAAGCACCGCCTGCGGCATTAAATTTTTCAACTTCTTCCGCCAACACACCATAATTTCTTTTACAAGTGGCTTCTTCTGTATTGCAAATTTCCGCAAAAGATTTGTTGTTGACAATATTTTTATGAGAACATCCTATTAGAAACAAAGAAACTATCAAGAAAACTACTTTTTTCATTGTCATAATGAATCCATAAAATCTGCCATCGTTTTGGCAAGCGACTTAATATCTTCGTCAGATGCCTTCTCATTGCCCCAAATTTTTTTATTAAAAACAGTATCACTTAAAGTACAATGCACCATATTTGACAATAATCCTGCATACGTTGCTCCTCGCATAATATCTTCCATAGTATCATCTTTTTTATTTGCAGCTACAAACCACTCAATAAAACCATCCGTATCCTCTATTTGTTGTGATACTTCCGTATACATACATTCGCAAATATTATAACTGAGGTCATTTTGTGTGCATCGCTCTATAAATCTTTGTTTTTTTCCACACCCCGAAAGGCATATCATAACAAGAAAGCAAAAAATTATTTTTTTTATCATCTTTCTCTCCGTTATCTAATCATTGCAAAATATTGGTTCTTTTTTATTTGTGTTTAAAATTTATCTGTATCAAAAATTTCAAGCACATTAACTCCCTCGTCCATCGCACACGTTATATTGTATCTGGTTAGTAGACCAATATATTGCTCCCACAATTCTTCTCCCATTGATGCTTGTAGTTTTTTCGCTTCTTGAATGGTTGATAGACTTGGGTTTTCATTCAATTTTTGAAAAACTATTAGCCAATCGTTATAATGTTTCATATCTTTAACTTGTTTAGATATTTCATTATACATACATTTACAGGGAACAGCAGGGCCTTCATTGCGACAAAGAGTCATAAATCTATGTTCTTCACCACATCCTGAAAGGCTCAGAATAACGAGGAAACAAAAAACTATTTTCTTAATCATCTTTCTCTCCGTTATCTAACCATTGCGATGCATTGGTTCTTTTTATTGACATCGGAAATTCTATAACAGATGCCTTTTTGCCTTTTAAGCTTCGCCAAACAGAAATTTTTATCATCAGGATTTGATATACGGTAGCAATATCCCTCATCATTCTTGGTTTCAGCCAAGCAAGCATATTTCAGGTCTGAATCGGAAATATTATAACAGTTTGCAAAACAGCTATTTGTTATTATCAGTCCAGTAGCTAAGGCAAATAAAAAAATTTTCATAACAAAATCCTCTAAATATCTTTTAGTTCATCCAATACACTTTGGATATGTTCTTGTTTTTGAGCTTCCTGTTTGCGTTTAGCTTCTTGTTCAAGAGCTTTGCGTTTGGCCTCTTCCGCTTTTTTCTTCAAAGCAATTTGCTTGTTTTGCTTTATTATGTTCTGAGCTTTGTTGTACATTAATGAATGTAAATCACTGTCTTGATTAATTTGGTCAATTACGGATTCCAATCCTTCTTTATAGGCAGACAGATATGCGGCGGCCTGAACTTGGTCTGGAGCATAACCATAATAGCAAGCAACAAATTTCCAATCCTTTGCTGTTGCCTTATATTCTTTTAGTTGTTTTCCATTTAAATCATAAGCAACAGCATTGACTTGAACTGTGTATTCCTCAGTTCCGAATGGATACCCTACTAAATTGAGTGTTCCCAATGATAAAATAGAAGGAAAAGACCCGAGCAAAGTCATCAAAGACCCTTGCTTACGGTTAAGGACATCTTGGGAAATGATGATACTACCAATGCTGTTATCATCGTTTCCGAGCTTATTAATTATCTCGCTATTTACATCATAGGCGACCGTTTTCAAATGTTCTTGCTTGTTGTCAATCTTGGCTCGTTCGCCAACATTAGTTTGGGTAATAACATAAATGTTATCGGGAACATTTAGAGTAAATTCATAATCCTGATACTTAAACGGAGATATGTTGGTTTGATAATCTTCCATCATTAATGAACGACACGATGTTAAAAACAACATAAAAAAAAGCATTTTTTTCATTGTTTAATCCTTATACATTATTGTTTCTAATTGTTTTTCTGTTCCATCCCAATTGTCAAGTCTATGACCAGGACGAAAAGCATTCGTAAAATCACTATCAAGTGTTTTGCCATCTCCGAATTTCACTAATGGAAATTTTTTATCCCAATAATGTTCCTTTGATTTTTTATCATTATTTGGCGTTATCGTTAGGATATCAGAACGAGGAAGTGACGGATAATTTTTAGTCAATTTAAGAAATATTTTTTCTTTGGCTTTGCAATCGTCACAGTTATCTATAACTAACACTATTCGGTCTTTGTTGCCTTTTAATAGTTCAGCAATTTCATAGTGTTTCATTTCTTTGGCATATTTGTAGGCTGTCCATTTCTCATCTTTGGATTTGTAAATATCTGCTCTATGTCCTATTAACTTTTTGGCGGCATACAGATTATTTTTAATGGCCGCATACATAATTGCGGTTCTTCCTTTTTTATCAACCTCGTTTAAATAAACTTTTTTCTTCAGCAACAAATCAAGAAAATCATTATCTTGGCGAATAACAGCATACATCAATGGCGTGTAGCCGTTTTTATCAATAACATCCGCAGAAGCTCCCAATTTAATCAGCTCTTGAGCAAAGGCCATATCATCTTTGATGAAATGAGCAACAGGATGTTCTCCGTCAATTTTGATTTCATCTAAATCAGAAGAAGATGATAAAAATGCTTTGATACTTTCAACATTTTTTGAAATAACTGCATTTTGCAGAGTCTCTAAATCTCTGACACTAAAATCAACACTGTTACCGCTAACATTATTCAGCTTAATAGATGGGATATTTAATTTCCCTATTCTTGGAGATTTAAACTGAACACGAAGCTGAATTAAAGATTTGTTATCGTTTCCAGCACAGGAAAAACTACCGTCAACAATTTCAAAATGTCGGCTGACAAGTGTTTCTTTAACTTTTTCCTCTAAGATTTTGCAATCTATATCTGGACCAATCCACTGAGCTAACAACGCAATATTTTCATTTTTTTCATAAACAGGTTTAGATATATCAAGAGTGAGATTTGATGATATTTGCGGAGTATTGTAAGAAGATTTAGAAGATGATGAAGAATTTGAATTATGCTTTTTTATATAAAAGCAAGGGTCTAATACCAATATACCTTCATATGTATCAATGGATGATAATACACCAATGACATCAAATGTCCCTCTATTCAATTTACTTTCATCAGCATATTTTTTTATGTTTTCTTCATCAACTAAACGACAATAAACATAATCACGTGTAGCCAATCCTTCTTCAACATATCCTTCATCAGATAGATACACGGTGTTCCCTGAATTAGAATAGGCCCAAGCCATAAAAGGTGTTTTAATGATTTTACCTAAATATTTATCTTTTGTTTTTTGCCTATTACCTATTGTATATAATTCTCCTGTAATTCCATAAAAATCTTTATTGCACTGAAATGTGTTTGCTATTTCTGCATATTGAGATGTTAATCCCATACAGTGTCTATTCATTTTTTGAAAAACAAAATCAGGTTGAACTGTTAAATAATTAAAGGCATTTAAAGTATTTTTGTTTGCTGCTTGTATTGACAGCGTATTGGATACTGATTTTTTTCCTGTATCATAATTTCCGCTCGTAAAAAAAGAAATTAAAATACCTCCGCTGATAATTATTCCCAACAAATAAAGAATAACCATCCTTTTATTGCCTGTTTTTATAAAGAAATGGATACGAATCAAAAAACGAGAAAAAATAACAGCTGTAAAAAAAACTAAAAATCTACGCATTATATTTTCCTTTTCTATTTCATATCCGCCAATTCAATTACCGTAACACCCTTGTTTTTGCCCTTTTATATACTTCAAAGGCTCTGCCTTCCAATTGATTATAGGAAGTGACGGAATCCGTATCCTCAATTACTCTGTTGTTCACTATAGAGATGTTTTCCTAAGGATACACAAACCAACGATTGTGTTCTTGTCAGCCATTACCTATTTAAAAGAAATGAATTTCCTAACATAGAACTCCTTGAACCCATTGGTTTTACTTGCGTTGATGCCACTTATATATTTTTGAATTAAGCGAAAGAAGATAAAACGAATAACCATAAAAAAGGGTTGATTTTATTGTTCAATAAAAATGACCTTCTATTTGTTATTAACTCTTTGAAATTCTGATAAATATATGAAAAGGGGAAAAGATGATTTATGGTTATATCAGAGTAAGCAGCCAAAAACAGTCGGTAGAGCATCAGGAATATGAAATTAAGCAATATGCCTTAAGAAAGGGCATAAAAATAGATAGTTGGATTGAAGAAACTATCTCTTCACGAAAAGCATTAAAACACAGAAAATTAGGTCAATTACTTGATGAATTGCAAGAAAATGATGTGATTATTGCTTGTGAAATCTCTCGGCTTGGGCGTTCGCTTTTAGAAGTTATGGGAATTTTGGAAACTTGTTTGGCTAAAAACTGTCAAATCATTACCATTAAAGAAGGTTTCCATTTAGGCAATGACATTCAATCACAGGTATTGGCTTTTGCTTTTGGACTTTCAGCACAGATTGAAAGGAACCTGATTTCCCAAAGAACCAAAATGTCACTGGATAATCTTAAATCATCAGGTCGGAGATTAGGTCGCCCTTTCGGAGCAGAAAGCAAAAAATTAAAACTCTCAAAAAATACAAAAAGAATAAGAGATTTATTGGATAAAAAAGTGCCAAAAGCACAAATCGCCAGAATTATGGGTGTTCAAAAAATAACATTAAGAAGATTTATTAAACGAAAGGGATGGAGTGATTAGTAAAAAACCAGAGTATTAACTCTGGTTTTGCTATGAAATTATTATTTTGCCAAATCCAGCAATAGTTCTTTTGCCGTGGAATTTTGGGTAATATCTGCTATATCAAAGGCATCAAATTCATATTCAGCACAAACATCTCCTGCGAATGCACCATAATAATGAAGAAGAGCCATATTGTATAATTGACCATTAAAAGTCGCCACCATCAATGGTGTAACTCCCATATCATCAGGAATATTTGGAGATGCACCCTTTTCCAATAAATATTCAATCATTTTTCTGTTGTTTCTTTTGACTGCCATCATCAGTGCTGTTTCACCGTTCGCATTAACTACATCAATACCTTCACCCATTTCTAACATTCTATCTACCACAACAGTTTTTTCAAAAAATGGAATATTGGGATTCACAACCAAAGCCATTAAATGAGTATAGTCATCAATATGCTTAAATTTCATCGTGCTTCTATCTATAATTTTGAGTAAATCCGTGTAATCAGCAGAAGCTAAAAAGTGTATCAAAAATGACTCTACATCAAACAAAGGCTCAAATTGCTTTAAATTGTCATACTCTGGAATTTCCTGCAAATGTCTAAGCACTTCGGCCAACTTCCTCTCTGCTTTCATATGATAAGGCAGTGGTTTAGATGAATTTAATATTAGGTCTATTTGTTCAATCAATTCTTCAAAAACTATATCTTCTCTCATTCTTAATCCTTTGAAGCCATATCATATAAGGTTTTTGATAATTGTTCCTGCCAATGGGGAAGTTGCTTTTTTCTATTTAAATTTACAAATAAAGCCCAACTTGAAGAAATGCTTGGCTTTTTATTTTGCCATACCAGAGAGCCCAAATAATTACTACATCTATTCAAATATCTGGTGCTAAAATCTCTCCTACTTTTTATCTTCTGCTCTTGTAGCAACTCATCTGCAATGTTTAGGAACATTTCTAAATATTGATTTTTCTTATTGTTATTCATCAAATCTCCTTATTTTTGATAATAATATTTATCAGTTGGGAGAAAAGATTAGATGATTTTGAAAATTAATGTCTTTTATCTGGTAGTAAAACCAACCATCACTGAAAATTTTATCAAGAAAAACTGTTCCACTCATTTGAACTGTTTTCCAGAGGATTTTTATTGCTTGCTCTTCGTCATATATAAATTCATCTGTCATTGATTTTTGTGGATGTTTAATGGATAAATGTGCGTGAATATTGCTTTCAAAATGTTCAACAGTTCCAATGTAATTCATTGTCTTATATTTAGAAGCATCTCTTCCAAGAGTATAGGCACAATATAATTTCCACCATTCATTCACTTTATTTTGAATCATCTGTAAGTTAAATAATCCTGATAAATTAACAGGATTGAAGTTTAAAGTGAGTGCTAAATTAAATCCATTGGCTGGATTATTTAATGTATTGATAATTTCCTGCCGATATGGAGTAATTGGTTTATTAAATTCTTTTTTTCTATGGGATTCTTTGTATTTTTTTATTTCATTTCTTTTTGTTTCCTTAAATTTATTCATTAACTGAATATTGTTATTTTTTAACATTTGTTGATGAAATTTAATTAAATCCAGTTCTTTTTCTTCAATTGATGGTTCTATAAATTTGGTTGAAGTTGCTGTTATCAAATTGTCTTCATTCATTATAGTGAAGTTTTCGTTATATTGTTCTAAATGATTTTTGAAATTGTTTAATCTGTTCATTTCCATAATGTCTCCTTAATAATTTAGATAATAAAGTTCCAATGCTCCTCTTGTTGGAAGAGGAAGCTTAAAAACTTACAAAAAGTAGGGAAATTAATGTCTAAAAGTCCATTAATATTTATCATTGATAATTTTATTTATCAGTGATAGGAAAATAGTATCATATCAGCTTTGGGTGATGCAAAATTATTTTGATAATTTTATTTATCAAAAAGACCCGAAAATTTATTTTTTTGATGATATGGCATAATACACTGATTTTATTTAATAAAAAAAGTTCGCAGAAATTTGACTTTTAAAAATTTTTAATGTAATATCTACTTTGTTCAATGAGGTGGTTTTATCCTCTATTCCTAAAATACATATCCATATTTATAGTCAGAATTGCAAATATAGTTTCAACTCGTATAGGGGATAACTATGATTTGCACAAATTACCAAGATAAAAATCCTAAAAAAATGATTGAAGTTGGAGAAGATATTTTCCAACTACTGATGTTATTATTAGAACTTGAACTGCAGAAGAATTAGGAGCTATGGATATGAAAGCGGTTATTTTGGCTCGGGTTTCAACCGAGATGCAGGAAGATGGGTTCTCATTGGATGCACAATTGGACAGGTTGAGAAACTATTGTTTACTCAAAAGGCTTGAAATTGCAAAGGAATTTACCTTTGTTGAAAGTTCGTTCCACGGCAAAAGGACTAAGTTTTACGAAGCCGTTAATTACATTAAACGGCAAAGTAAGCTGACGGCTCTTGTTGTTGATACCGTTGACAGGTTGCAAAGAACCTTCAACGAGTTTCCGATGCTTTTAGAGCTTGTTAAAAAAGAAAAATTGGCTCTTCACTTCTTTAAAGAAGGCTTGGTAATTGATAAAAACTTCAAAAGTTCTGACCTTGCGATGTGGCAGATGCAGATTTTGTCAGCCAATATGTTTGTTAACTCGACTCGTGATAACGTCAAGCGTTCTGAGGAGCGAATGCTCAATGAGGGGCTCCTCCCTGGGCCTGCACCGATTGGTTACTTAAATACCAAGGATGAGAATGGCAAGAAGACCATCATCATTGACCCAGACCGTGGACATTTCATCAAAAAATTATTTGAAGAGTATTCCACTGGGTTATTTTCAATGGATGAATTGGTCAAGAAATCCAAAAATTGGGGGTTAAGAAACCGTAAGAGTGGCAATCCGATTACAAAAGCCCAATTTGCGGATATTCTGCAAAATCCGTTTTACTATGGGGTTATGTATTACAACAAGAGCTATTTTCCGCATATTTATGAGAAACTCATTTCCAAGGAGTTATTTGATAAGTGTACAGAGGTGCGGACGGGAAAATTCAAACGAACCTCCAAGCATACCAGAGAGCCCTATATTTTTCGGGGGCTGGTTCGTTGCAAACATTGTGGTTGTTTGCTTTCGCCTTATACAAAGAAGGGACAATATGTTTATTTGCGGCATACAGCCCTCAAAGATTGCGAACATTGCAATAATGTTAGTGAGAAAATTCTACTGAAAGAAGTAGAAAAAGCCCTTGCATCAATCAGCTTTGATGATGAGTTGAAACTCGCTCTGGCGGATGCTCTGAAAAAACGCTATGAAGCAACGCACGGCAACAACTACTACCAGTTGGAAAAGAATCGGAATCAGTTGGCTGATGTTGAAGAAAATCAGAAGAAACTTTTGGATTTGCTGATTGCTGGAACGGTTTCTGCCGAAGTATATCGCAGTAAAAATGCCGAGTATGAAACAGTTAAAATTGAGCTTCAGGCGAAAATTGAACAATTGCAGACACCTGATAACTCCGTTGAACGGGCGATTGATAAGGTGCTGAATTTCAGCCAAAATTCTTTTGCAATTTTCAAAAGTTCGCAAATTGAAGAAAAACGCCGTATTTTAAATATCGTTTTTGCGAACTTTTTGATGGACGGGAAAAATCCTGAAATATCAATGCAT
>UMGG01082856.1_pt1 | contig 11210 bp, 8 predicted proteins | sample 1965211 | NCBI WGS metagenome assembly UMGG01 (sample SAMEA4836064, study PRJEB28245) | human gut metagenome | biome: gut microbiome; material: fecal sample | place: Denmark | collected 2008 | reverse complement strand
CTTTTTTACTTCTTTTTTCAAGTTTTTTCGCGCTGACTGAAATTGGCTTCATCCTCTTGCATTTTTCAGGCAGAGATTTTTTGTCTGTTATAATGTATTATATAAAGGGCAAAGTATAGACGACGACCTTTATTACGCCAAGGAAAGCCCCCGCTTCCCTTGCACAAATTGTCAAGAGGTTCCGTCTCAAATTTTGTTCCGGAAATTCTCCGTTATTTTTGGCGAAAGCTACAAAACACAAAATGTAGTGGTTCTTCCATTGACATATCACTAAATAGTGATATGATAGTATCAATGAATCACGAGACTTGCGGGTGCCTCTTGCACAAGGAGACACCCGTTCACACTGTATATGCGACACAGGAGGAGCGCTATGAAGATCATCAAACGCAACGGTGCTGAAGTACCTTTCGATATTACCAAGATCATCACCGCTGTCACCAAAGCCAGCGATTCGGTGGGCGGCAAGGCCCGTCTCTCCCGGGAGCAGATCACTGACATCGCCGCAGCCGTGACCGATCAGTGTCAGGCACTCAACCGCGCCATCAGCGTGGAAGAGATACAGGATATGGTGGAGAACCAGCTCATGGACATCAAGGCCCATGACATCGCCCGCCACTATATCACCTACCGCTATATCCAGAGCCTCAAGCGCCAGACCAACACCACCGACGAGCGCATTCTGAGCCTTATCGAGTGCCAGAACGAGGAAGTCAAGCAGGAGAACGCCAACAAGAACCCCACCGTCAACAGCGTCCAGCGCGACTACATGGCCGGTGAGATCTCCAAGGATCTGACTGCCCGCCTGCTGCTGGACCCCGAGATTGTCAAGGCTCATCAGGAGGGTCTCATCCACTTCCACGACTCCGACTACTTTGCCCAGCATATGCACAACTGCGACCTCATCAATCTGGACGATATGCTCCAGAACGGCACGGTCATCTCGGGCACCTATATTGAGAAGCCCCACAGTTTCTCCACCGCCTGCAACATCGCCACCCAGATCATCGCGCAGGTGGCCTCCAACCAGTACGGCGGCCAGAGCATCAGCCTGACCCACCTTGCCCCCTTCGTGGACGTCTCCCGCAAGAAGATCGCCGCTGAGGTCGAGGCTGAGATGGAGGGTCTGGATGTTTCTGCCGAGCGCAAGCGCGAGATCGTGGAGCGCCGCCTGCGCAATGAGATCAACCGCGGCGTCCAGACCATCCAGTATCAGGTCGTCACCCTTATGACCACCAACGGTCAGGCTCCCTTCATCACCGTCTTCATGTATCTGGGTGAGGCCCGCAACGCGCAGGAGAAGGCCGACCTTGCCATCATCATCGAAGAGACCATCCGCCAGCGCTATCAGGGCGTGAAGAATGAGGCCGGTGTCTGGATCACCCCCGCCTTCCCCAAGCTCATCTATGTGCTGGAGGAGGACAACATCCACCCCGGCGACCCCTACTACTATCTGACTGAGCTGGCTGCCAAGTGCACCGCCAAGCGGATGGTACCCGACTATATCTCCGAGAAGAAGATGCTCGAGCTGAAGGTAGACAAGAACGGCGAGGGCCACTGCTACACCTGCATGGGCTGCCGCAGCTTCCTCACCCCTTATGTGGACCCCGAGACCGGCAAGCCCAAGTATTACGGCCGCTTCAATCAGGGCGTCGTGACCATCAATCTGGTGGATGTGGCCCTCAGCTCCGGCGGCAACTTCGACAAGTTCTGGAAGATCTTCGACGAGCGTCTGGCGCTCTGCCACCGCGCTCTGCAGGCCCGCCACAAGCGCCTGCTGGGCACCCCCAGCGATGCCGCCCCCATTCTGTGGCAGTATGGCGCACTGGCCCGCCTCAAGAAAGGCGAGAAGATCGACAAACTCCTCTTTGGCGGCTACTCCACCATCAGTCTCGGCTACGCCGGCCTGTATGAGTGCGTGAAGTATATGACCGGCAAGAGCCACACCGACGCCGGCGCAAAGCCCTTCGCCCTCAGTGTGATGCAGCATATGAACGACAAGTGCAACGAGTGGAAGAAGGCCGAAAACATGGACTATTCCCTCTACGGCACTCCGCTGGAATCCACCACCTACAAATTCGCCAAGTGCCTGCAGAAGCGGTTTGGCATCGTGCCCGGCATCACCGACAAGAACTATATCACCAACAGCTATCACGTCCATGTTTCGGAGACGATCGATGCGTTCACCAAGCTGAAGTTCGAGAGCGAGTTCCAGAAGCTGTCCCCGGGCGGTGCCATCAGTTATGTGGAAGTCCCCAATATGCAGGATAATCTTGAGGCCGTGATGAGCGTGCTGCAGTTCATCTACGACAACATCATGTACGCCGAGTTGAATACCAAGTCGGATTACTGCCAGTGCTGCGGCTACGACGGCGAGATCAAGATCGTCGAAGACGACGGCAAGCTGGTGTGGGAGTGCCCCAAGTGCGGCAACCGTGACCAGAACAAGCTGAATGTCGCCCGCCGTACCTGCGGCTATATCGGCACCCAGTTCTGGAATCAGGGCCGGACGCAGGAGATCAAGGATCGGGTGTTACACTTGTAATGAACTACGCAACCATTAAATATTATGACATCGCCAACGGGCCGGGGGTTCGCACCAGCGTCTTCGTCTCCGGGTGCCGCCACCACTGCCCCGGCTGCTTCAACGAGGTGGCATGGGACTTCGGTTACGGTTCCCCCTTCGACAAGCCCGTCCGCAACGAGGTATTCGCCTCCTGCAAGCCGGATTATATCGCGGGCCTCTCCCTGCTGGGCGGCGAACCGATGGAGCCGGAGAACCAGCGGGAGCTGGTGACTTTCGTCCAGAATTTCAAGGCCCTCTACCCGAAGAAGACCGTCTGGTGCTACTCCGGCTACACATGGGAACAGCTGACCGGCAAGGTTCCCTGTCCCGCACGGTGTGAAGTCACCGACGAGCTGCTGCGTCTGCTGGACGTGCTGGTGGATGGCCGCTTCGTGGAGGCTGAACACGACATCTCCCTCCGTTTCCGGGGCAGCCGGAACCAGCGTCTGCTGGATGTGCCCAAGTCCCTCGCCGCCGGGCAGCCGGTGTGGTGGCAGGACGAAAAGGTCTTCTCCACCCATACGATGGAATGACAAAAAGAGCGCAGACCTTTCCACGAGCCGAGTGGCTCATCGTGGAAGATCCGCGCTCTTTTTCTATCTTTTTGTCGAGGCTTATGATATACTAAAGATGCTGGCCTTCTCCGTCCAGTTGGAAGGAGGTGAGTTCCTATGGATATTACCACATTCATCCTGTCCGTCGCAGCAGGCGTTGTCGCAAACTTCGTCTACAAGTGGCTTGGCGGCTGGTTCAAGGACAGCAAGCACTAAAAGAATGACCCCCCTTTTGAGAGATTGCAGCTCTCTGAGGGGGGTTGTTCTTTCTTCGTGAGTCCTATGTGTGAATTACCACATTCACTATCTTCAGTATATGCAAAATCCCGGAAAAGTCAAGCAGAACGCAGAAAATTTACAGTTCCGGCCCTGCTCACCGCGAGTTGACCATCTCCTCGATGACCCGTAGGAAGGCCATGCCATACCGCGCGGCCTTCTTCTCGCCGACGCCGGTGATGTTCAGGAATTCGTCCATGCTCAGAGGCCTGCTCTGAACCATCTCCCGGAGGGTGGCGTCGCTGAACACCATATAAGCCGGGACGTTCTGCTTTGCAGCGAGACGCTTGCGCAGAGCGTAGAGCGCCGCCAGAAGCTTTTCGTCGGCCTCACTGAGGTCGGTGTTGGCGGCAGCGCGGCGGGCAGACAACCGCCGGGAGTTGGCCGCAGCGCGCTGCTTCGCGGCAGCGGCCCGCTCTTCCACCTCCTGCGCATTCTGCTCGGCAAAGAGGCAGCAGGAGCAGTTGCCGCACTTTTCGGGTGCAGCCTCCCCGAAGTAGTTCAGCATGAACCGCCGCAGGCACTTTTGGGTGGTGGAGTAGAAAGTCATATACTTGAGCCGTTCCTCCGCCTTGCGGGCAGCCTCAGCCTTGACGTCGGCGGGCAGGCCGTTGTCGGCCTCCATCTCCTTGTCGATGAAAAAGCGGATGGTCCGCACGTCCGTACCGGAGTAGAGCAGGATGCAGCGGGACGGCAGACCATCGCGGCCTGCACGGCCCGCCTCCTGATAGTAGCTCTCAAGGTCCTTGGGCATATTGTAGTGGATGACGAACCGGACGTTGGGCTTGTCGATGCCCATGCCGAAGGCATTCGTCGCCACCATGATCTGGACCCGGTCGTAGAGGAAGTCGTCCTGATTCTTCCGCCGCACCTCGGCGTCCAGCTTGGCGTGATACGCCGCCGCCCGGATGCCCCGGCTCTGAAGCAGGCGGGCCGTCTCGTCCACCTGCTTGGTGGTGCTGCAATAGACGATGCCCGCGTTGTCTCCCTCCCGCAGCACGAGGTCCAGCAGCTCCTTCGGCTTCTGGCTGGGCAGGGCGCGGCGGGTCTCGAAGTAGAGGTTGGGCCGGTCAAAACCTGTAGTCACTTCATAGGGCTGATGGAGGTCGAGGTGGCTGCGGATGTCGTCCCGCACCCGGGCCGTGGCGGTGGCCGTGAACGCGCCCACCACCGGGCGGCTGGGCAGGCTGTCCACGAACTCCTTGATCCGCAGATAGCTGGGGCGGAAGTCCTGCCCCCACTGGCTGATGCAGTGGGCCTCATCCACCGTGACCATGCTGATAAGTTTTTCCTGCGCAAACCGCTGGAAGCCCGGCATCTCCAGCCGCTCCGGGGCGACATAGATGATCTTATACCAGCCCTCCCGGGCGCGGTGGAGCATCAGGGCTTTCTGGTTGTCGGTGAGGCTGTTGTTGAGGAAGGCCGCCGCCACACCGGCCTGCACCAGCGCGCCCACCTGATCCTTCATCAAGCTGACCAGCGGCGACACCACGATGGTGATGCCGGGCAGCAGCAGGGCCGGCACCTGATAGCAGATGGACTTGCCCGCGCCGGTGGGCATCACGGCCAGCACATCCTGCCCGTCCAGCAGCCGCCGGACGATCTCCTCCTGCCCGGGGCGGAAGCTGTCGTAGCCAAAAACTTTTTTTAAGATAGAATGCGGGTCTGCCATGTGCTCCTCCTGCTTTTTGGTTCCTGTAACTGTACTATTATAGCACAGCCCGGCCCGAAATGGTATCAAAATGCTTTTCTGCTGTCGTTTTTTGAAGGTATTTGCTGGTCTTCCTAGCTTTTTGTGCGCGAAAATGATATAATAAGAGTACATATCTCCATCTCCGGCCATTTTTTGCTCTGCGCAAGGCCGGGCAAGCACGATAAGGAGCTTATTATTATGCAGCAGAAACTCATTACCTTTGCCGTCCCGTGCTACAACTCGGCGGCCTATATGCGCCATTGCATCGAGACCCTGCTCTCCGCCGGGGAGCAGGCCGAGATCATCCTTGTGGACGACGGTTCCGTGAAAGATGAGACCCCAGCCATCTGCGACGAGTACGCCGCCAAGTACCCCACCATCGTCAAAGCCATCCATCAGGAGAACGGCGGCCATGGTGAGGGCGTCAATCAGGGCATCCGCAACGCCACCGGCCTCTACTACAAGGTCGTGGACAGCGACGACTGGCTGGACACCGATGCCCTCAAGAAGTTGCTCTCCCGCCTGCACACCCTCGTGACCCGCGGCACCGCCCCCGACCTCATGATCTGCAACTACGTCTATGAGCACACCGAGGACGGCACCAGCCACACCGTGCGGTACACCAACGTCTTCCCGCAGGAGCGGCTCTTCACATGGATGCACGTGGGCCACTTCCGCCCCGACCAGAACCTGCTGATGCACTCGGTCCTGTACCGCACCGAGGTGCTGCGCCAGTGCGGCATGGTGCTGCCCAAGCACACCTTCTATGTGGACAACATCTTCGTCTACCAGCCCCTGCCCTTCGTCAAGACCATGTATTATATGGACCTCGACCTCTACCGCTATTTCATCGGCCGCGCCGACCAGAGCGTCAACGAGAGCGTCATGGTCAAGCGCGTGGACCAACAGCTCCGCGTTACCCGGCACATGATCGACTGTCAGGACCTCGACGCCCTCAAGGGCGAGAAGAAGCTTCGGACCTATATGCTCCACTACCTCTCGATGATGATGGCGGTCAGCGACATCTTCCTGCTGCTGGACGGCAGCGCCGAGGCCAAGGAGAAGCAGAAGGGCCTGTGGCAGTACCTGCGCGAGCACACCAGCGCCGCAGTCTACCGCTCCATCCGCTTCGGTTTCGGCGGCGTGACCAACCTGCCCTTCCCCAAGGGCGACGGCATCGTGCTGGGCGGCTACCGCATCGCACGGAAGATCTTTAAGTTCAACTAAATTCACAATTGTTGCATACAACGGGGTCGCCGCACAGGCAGTGGCCCTGTTTTTCGCTTTTTTCGGTCATTTGTTAAGGATTCTTCAATCATTCCGCCTGAAAAGATGTTGCTTTTTAAGCGATGAGATAGTATAATCCTTTATTGTGCTGTGTTTTCAGGGGTTTTGGCAAGCAGCCCGGAAACACGCCTGACTGAGAAAAAGGAGGAAAGGGCGGCGGCTTCGGTGCGTCCGCTGCCCGCAATATCGTATGGAACAGCTTCTCATCTGCCTTTCCACGGCGCTCATCGCAGGTCTGCTGATGTCGCGTCTGGCAAATGCAGTCCATTTGCCAGCGGTCACGTCCTACCTGCTGCCGGGCCACCCGCTGCAGCCCGAGCATCCAGAAATACCTCGGCATCACCCTGCTGCCTCAGGCCGGTGTGGCGCTGGGCATGGCTGCCGAGGCCGCCGAGCTTTCCGACGGCCACATGGTGCGCAACGTGGTGCTCTTCTCGGTGCTGGTGTATGAGCTGGTAGGCCCCACCCTCACCAAGCTGGCGCTGACCGCCGCCGGGGAGATCATTCCCGAGGGCCGCACCAGCGCCCGCACCGCCAACAAGCCCGAAGTTCCGGTGTCCCTCGACTGAGTTTTCCGCATACTATAAAAGGCACTCCGAAGCGCTTCGGAGTGCCTTTTCGTTTGTGCTTTACTTCAGGACGACTTCGCCGTTCTCGGCGTCCACGGTCAGGCTCCCGCCTGCCTTCAGGGTGCCGTCGATGATGCGCTCGGCGGCAGGGTCTTCCACCGCCTTGCGGATGACGCGGCGGAGGTCGCGGGCACCGAACTTGCCGCCCTGACTCTTGGCCACGAGGGCGGACAGCGCTGCCGGGGTGTAGCGGTAGGCGATGCCCTTCGATTCCATGCTGGGCTTGTACTCGTCCAGCATGAGGGCCGCGATGCCCTCCAGCGTCTGCTGGCTCAGGGGCTTGAAGGCGATGACCTCATCCACGCGGCCAAGGAACTCGGGCCGCAGGAACTGGCTCAGGGCCTTGCGGGTCTTTTCCTCGCTCAGCTGCTCCTCGCTCTTGTTGAAGCCGAGTCCGGAGGTGCTCTTGTCGCCGCTTCCGGCGTTGGAGGTCATGCAGATGACCGTGTTGGAGAAATCCACCGTCCGGCCCTGGGCATCGTTGATCTTGCCCTCGTCCAGAATTTGGAGCAGGATGTTCATGACGTCGGGGTGGGCCTTTTCGATCTCATCGAAGAGGACGACGCTGTAGGGGCGGCGGCGCACCTTTTCGGTGAGCTGACCGGCCTCCTCGTAGCCCACATAGCCCGGAGGCGAGCCGATCATGCGGGACACCGCATACTTCTCCATATACTCGCTCATATCAAGGCGGATGAGGGGGTCAGGGCCGTCAAAGAGCTGGTTTGCCAGCTGCTTGACCAGCTCGGTCTTGCCGACGCCGGTGGGGCCGACGAAGATGAAGCTGGCCGGGCGACGGCGTCCTGACAGGTCGGCACGGCTCCGCTTGACGGCCTGCGCCACGAGATGGACGGCCTCGTCCTGACCGATGATCTTCTTTTTCAGCTCCGCTTCCAGCCCGGCCAGCTTTGCGAACTCCGTCTCCTGAATTTTTACCGCCGGGATGCCCGTCCACAGCTCGATGACCCTGGCCACATCATCCATCGTGACCCTGATCTCGCTGGCTGCGGCCTGCTTTGCGGGCAGCTCGGCTTCCAGCTTTGCGATGCGGGTCTTCCGCTGGGCCACCTGCTCATAGTCGATGGCCTCGTTGACGTCGGCAGACTCCATCTCCGCCTCCTCCTGCTTCAGGCCGTCCAGCTCCTTCTGCATCTCGAGGTATTCCGAGATGACCGGATGGGCAAGATTGCAGCAGGCGCAGGCCTCGTCCAGCAGGTCGATGGCCTTATCGGGGAGGTAGCGGTCGGTGATGTACCGCTCACTGAGGGTGACGATGGCCGCGAGGACATCCGCCTCCACCTGCACATGGTGGTGCTCCTCGTAATACTTCTTGATGCCGTTCATGACGGCCAGCGTATCGGCCACGCTGGGTTCCTCCACCCGGACGGGCTGGAAGCGGCGCTCAAGGGCCTGATCCTTCTCGATATACTTGCGGTACTCGTTGAAGGTGGTGGCACCGATGACCTGAATTTCGCCTCTGGACAGGGCAGGCTTGAGGATGTTGCCCGCGTTCATCGCGCCCTCGCTCTCACCCGCCGAGGTGATGGTATGAATTTCATCAATAAAGAGGATAATGTTGCCCGCGGCCTTGACCTCACTGAGCAGGCCCTTGACCCGCTGTTCGAACTGGCCCCGGAACTGGGTGCCGGCCACGAGGCTGGTCAGATCGAGCAGGAAAATTTCCTTGTCCTTCAGGCCCACGGGGACGTCGCCTCTGGCGATCCGCTCCGCGATGCCCTCGGCGATGGCCGTCTTGCCGACGCCCGCCTCGCCGATGAGGCAGGGGTTGTTCTTCTGGCGGCGGCTCAGAATTTGAATCGTGCGGTAGATTTCGCGGTCGCGGCCCACGATGTCGTCCAGCCTGCCCTCCCGGGCCTTGCGGGTCAGATTCTCACAATAGGTATCGAGGAATTTGCGGCGGGGCGGCTTCTTGCCGTTTTTCTGGGCCTTTTTGCCGTTTCCGGCTTCGCCCTCCGCCTTGACGCCCAGCGGGAAGGTCGCGCTGGAGCCGGGCACGAGGTCGTCGTCTCCCTCGCTCTCCCCGCCCTCCGTCGGCTGGCCCATATTCATCATGAGGGAGAGGGGGTTCGCGTCTCCCATCTCGTCCATCATGCTCTCCATCCGGTTTTCCATGTTGTCCATGTCCTCGTCGGACATCCCGAACTGCTTCATCAGGTCCTCGACGGGCTTGATGTGCAGTTCACGGGCACAGTGCAGGCAAAAGCCTTCATTTTTCATCTGGCCGTTCTCCATCCGCTGGACGAAGATGATGGCCGGACGTTTCTGACAGCGATTGCAGACCATATAGGTTCCTCCTAAGCTCCCCTTTACAGGAAGGGGTTGAACAAATTGAATGCTTTATAGTAAAGGCTGCTGCTCATGACCGTGTCGTTCAGGACGGTCAGATTGCCGCCCGTGATGACGATGATGGCCCACACCACGCACAGTACAAGGTAGATGTCCATCGTGCTGGCGATGCAGCCGGTGAGCCAGCCCAGCCAGCGGTTGACGGTGCCGATGACCGGCAGCCGGTTGACGAGGCCCAGCACAGTGACCAGCATACTCACCAGCATCCGCAGCAGGGCAAAGGTCACGAAAAAGAGCACCACCGAGATGACCGGCGTCAGCAGCGGGGCCAGCACCTTCTGGACGATGACGTCCGCCAGCACCACGGCGTTGTCGCTGAGCACGGCTGAGATGGAGCGCTCGCAGGCCTCCACGATGGAGGCGCGGAAGCTCTCGGGCAGAAAGCCCGCGTACTTGTCCGCGATGCCGGTCAGGTCAACGACCCCTCCGGCAGAGATGCTCTCGGCGATCTGGGTGCGGAAGCTCCCGGCCAGAAACCGCTGGAACACCTCGACGGCAGCCCAGCCCGAAAAGACCCGGGCACCCACGAGGCTGAAGACGTTCCCACCCAGCTGGACGCTGGCTGCGAGGAAGCCCTTGCGGGCGTAGCGCACGGCCAGCAGCAGCCAGACCACGGTACATACTATATCAAAAAGAAATGACGGATTCTTGAACATACCTTATTTTCCTTATTCTATCATGGATTGCCCGAGGCACTGGTCTCCGCCTCGGGAGGGGTCAGCACCTGCACGGTGTTGCCGCAGAAGACCAGCAGCTGCTTTCGGTCGGCCAGCAGGCCCTGCGGCCGGGCGGAAAGGCTCTGCTGCCACTGGGAGGTGCCGTCGGTGGAGAGACACTCCACGCCGCTGTCGGTGAGCAGACAGAAGCTCTGCCCGGCCCGGACGATGCGGTTGGCCGCCTGCACCTGCGCTGTGCCCTCCACGTTCAGCTCACGGTCCAGCATCACCGCCTGACAGAGCTGGCCGGAGGCCAGCAGCAGGGCGGCATTGCCCGAGGCATCCACCGAGATGTCCCGGAGGGTCTGGCCGGTGAAGTCGTAGGCAGCTTTTTCGCCGCCCGATGCGTTGTAGAGGACGGCGCGGCTGTCGCAGAGGGCCAGTACACTCTGGGCACTGGGCCAGCTCAGCCACTGGGCCGCGCCGCTGCCGCTGCCCACAAGGACAGGGTCGCCCTGCGCCAGCGTGACGATGTAGAAATTCGTCACCATCTGCCCGCCGCTGACCGTCACCGCCGCCACCGCCAGCCGCCGCCCATCCGGTGAAAAGGCCATCCGCAGCGGCGTGCCGTCGGTGGTGGTGAGGCTCCAGCTCAGCTGCTCCTCCATCGAGGAGGAGTAGATCCGCAGTCTGGCGGCGCTGCCGGGGTCTTCGGTGACGACGGCCAGCGTGCCGTTGTCGGCCATCGCGCAGAGGGTGATGCTGTTCTCCATCGTCTTGGTGTAGAGGTTCTGGGTGCGGCTCTCCACCCGCAGCTCATTGCCCGAGCGGTTGTAGAGCACGAAACGGTTCTTGCCCGCCGCCAGCGCTGGCCGGGCGTAGCCGCTCTGGATGGCGTTGAGGCGGGTGCCGGTGCGGGACCAGACCACGCACCCCTCTTCGCCCAGCTCCACAAAGCTTCCGTTCAGGGCAGCAAGCTGCTCCACCTCCATGACGCCGGTCTGCTGGGGCCAGCCCGTCCCCGGAAAGAGCAGGATGCGGGCCGTGTCCGCCCAGTCCTTGGCCATTGCCACCGAGCTGCCCACAAAGCCGGTGGCGAACAGAACCACCAGCGTCAGCGCCGCGACGATGAGCGCGGTGCGCCGGATGCGCCGGTTCCGCACCCGGGTGCGGGCCTGCTCGAGG
>UMGG01063097.1_pt1 | contig 11220 bp, 6 predicted proteins | sample 1965211 | NCBI WGS metagenome assembly UMGG01 (sample SAMEA4836064, study PRJEB28245) | human gut metagenome | biome: gut microbiome; material: fecal sample | place: Denmark | collected 2008 | reverse complement strand
ATTACAGAGGAATCGAGTATTCGAAGAAACCATTTAAGTTTAGTAACACAGAGGCTGGATTTGTGACATTTAAGGAATGGATCCTGGACCTCAAAGAAAAACATGAGAAGGATAAGGTGGTTCCAGGCATGGAACCAACCGGTCACTACTGGTTTAATCTGGGGAAATTTCTTCAGGATAATGAGATGAAACCGGTTCTTGTGAATCCCCATCATGTCAAGAAATCGAAAGAACTTGACGACAATAATCCAACTAAAAATGATCGTAAGGATCCAAAAGTCATTGCAGGGTTAGTTAGAGAGGGACGCTACATGATCCCGTACCTGCCGGATGGTGTTTATGCTGATCTCAGAACAGCATCAAACATAAGATTCCAGTTACAGGCGGAACTTACAAGAATTCAAAACAGGATTAGTCGTTGGTTCAATATATATTTTCCTGAATATAAGACGGTATACGGAAAGCCGGATGCCAAAAGCGGAATGCTGATCCTTAAGCAGGCGCCACTCCCGGAAGATATCCTGACGTTGGGTATTGATGGAGTGAACCAGATCTGGCGGATGCAAAGATGAGGGCAGTTGGAAAGGCGAGGGCGAAGACCCTGATCGAAGCTGCAGAGCATAGCGTTGGAAGCAAAGAAGGAGCAGTATCTGCAAGAATGGAGATTCGAATGCTTCTGGAAGATTATGAATCCAGAAATATACGTCTTCAGGAAGTTATGACTCTGATCGAAGAGTTGGTAAATCAGATCCCGATGGCTGAAAAGTTGTTGGAGATCAAAGGAGTGGGAATCAAGACGGTGTCCGGATTCCTTGCAGAGGTAGGTGATATCAGCCGCTTCAACAATCCAAAGGAACAGCAGAAGCTCGCAGGGCTGGCGCTGGTTGAGAATAGTTCTGGAAAGCACAAGGGAAAGACAACAATAAGCAGACGAGGTCGAAAGAGGCTCAGATATCTGCTCTTTGGGGTTGCAATGTCGCTTGTGGCGAAGAACCCGGAGTTCAGGGAACTCCATACTTATTACACAACCAGAAGACTGAATCCATTGAAGAAAATGCAGTCACTTATGGCGGTTGCAGCCAAGCTGATACGTGTCTTTTATGTCATGCTGACCAAAGGAGTGGATTATGATCCGAAAAAGATGGTGGGTGACATTAAGAGACCGGCAGTTTATCTACAGGCTGCATAAGAAAGACAAGTAACTATAGTGGAGGCTGTCGTGTGGGCAGTCACTGAATCAAACAGAATGTAACAGATAACGTCCACTGGTCACAGTGCTGTAACAGGAAGTGAGTCAGTAATCATAAAAACAAAGAATGAGCCAGTAGTCGGCAGGAATATTATCCATGGGGCGTGACCCCGCAAAGGAGCATAGCTGACACCCTGGTTATGGGCAGGCAGAACGAAGGAAGTTAGGACCTCTGGAGACGGAGACGATCCTGGTGGATATAGGAGGTTAGCTGCCATAGAGGGAAGGGTATACACAAGGCCAGTAAAGCGGAAAAACAATGACGTTTTATTTCGTATACCTTAAAACCGCTATTTCAGTACCCGATACATCGAAATGCTCATAGCTATGGTTTATTCGCTGAGATAAAAAGGTTGAGAAACCTTGAATTTTCAATAAAAAACACTTGATTATATGAGGAGTTGAGGAATATGAAAAAAAGAATCTTTTCAGTACTTGCTATCATGTGCAGTATGATGCTTATGATGACCGGATGTGGCGGGGCAAATGAGACGGATGTAAATGATGGCGGAATTAATGCGGTAGATAACACAATGAAGTTTTCAGAATTATTTGAAAAGGATGTTATTGCTTATTTTGGATATTTGAAAGATGATGATGATTTGATAGGTAAGGATCAGGAGATATCAAGAATAGGATTTTTTTGCTCAGATGGTTCAGTTTCAGAATATTCCTTGGGTACAAAAACGTCTGATTCTAAAGTGGGAGGACGAGGTGCTTCTAAGTTGGGAAAGTTGGCGAAAATGAAGGAAAATCAAATTGAGCAATCTTTAGTATATGTAGGAAATCTGTCTGCTGAAGAATACTATACATATCAAGCGCAGGAGAGCGAAATCTCTTATTGGTACAAAGATGAAGAAAAATACTCACTAGGGCTTGTTACAGATGAAACTGGGAATAATGTAAGTTATGAAGGGTTTGAGTATGATGGTTCTACATCTCGTTTCTATGATCGGAAATACAGTTTTGGAGGGCATGTACAAGTTTATGGAAGTTCTTACATGTATTTTCAAAAAAAGGATTCATATAGTACGGAATTGTCGGCATCCTTTATGCTGATCCGGGATACAGAGGAAACCAAGGAAAAGGAAATTGTATTTGATGACATTGGAACAGATGGAATTTATGTAGATGGTGAACTTGGCGTAACACAGGATTATGATGACAGCGTGACGGAAGGGTAACAAGATGTCAAATAAAAAAACTGATAATGCGATACGAAATCTGTTTATTGAGAAAATATACAATATATGTGATGAAAAAAAAGCAGAAGAAGTCTTTTTGACTTACATAAAATCAGATGGAACACAGAAAGATATAACGTATCGGTTTTTTGGACAAAAATGTGAATTATTAATGCAAAAATTTCAGAAAAGTATACTGCACAGAAAGGACCGTGTACTTGTATTAACACCGATGTCTCCATTTGGGTGTATTGCGGTAACTGCACTTGCTATTTCGGAACTAGTAAGCGTAGTATTGAATCCACAACTGCCTGAGGAAGAACTGGATTTTTTGGTAAAAAAATCAGATATTAGCGGCATTGTATGTGATGAAGAAATTTATCAAAAGTATGCTTATAAATGGACACAAAAATATCCGGTTTTTAATATAAAAACGGGTGATTTGTTTATTGATAAAAAATACTTTTCAGAGCCATCAAAAGACAGAGACGATGATGTGTTTGCTATTTTATATTCATCAGGAACAACAAGTGAACCCAAAGGTGTCATGATAACGTATGAAGCACAGATGAAATCAGCGGAGTTACTTCTTCGTGCATTTGGAACAAATAATATTCGGTACTTATTAGTGTTTCCAATGTTTCATGTTTCTGGTTTTTCAGTTTTTTTTGCTTTGTTTTTGGGCGAAGGACAGATTGGATTGCTCGAAAATACAAACTCAATAAAATTAATGGATGGATTCCAAAAGTACAAGCCAAATGCATTTGGAATGGTACCAAAAGTTTATGAAACATTTCATACGAAGATAGTAAGTCAGCTAAATAACAAAAAGTTTGCAATGAAAATGCTTTCCTTTTGTGGCTGGTTAAACGAAAAATTACATATCAAAGCTGGAAATTTCTTCTTTAGAAAAATTAATAAGCAGGTATTTGGTGGAAAGATGAAATTTTTAGGAACTGGTGGTGGAAAGTGCAGTAGGGAAGTTGGTTTGTTTTTTCAGAGGATGGGTTACTACTGGATGAATACATATGCCTCAACAGAAATGAATCTGCCAATGCTTACGACAACAGTTTATGACAGATTTCCATCGGATTCTATTGGGAAAATGACATCGTTTCCAGAAATTTCGGTGCGGATTCAAAATCCGGACGCAAATGGAATTGGAGAGATTCAGGTAAAAACGCCATGTCATATGAAAGGATATTTCCGGGATGAAAAGGCAACAGAAGAAGCTTATGAGGATGGATATTTTAAAACAGGAGATTTAGGATATTGTGATTCAAAAGGATATGTATATATTACCGGAAGAAGTAAGGAAAGTATTCACCTTCGAAATGGAGAGAAAGTAACGCCTGAGCAGTTAGAAAATTTGTATGCGGATTGTATCCCGGAAAATGTTATGGCAGCATGCGTAGGTATTCCGGTAGAGGAAGCCGGCTATGATGAAGTAATTTTTTTCTTGGAAAAGGATTTGATAAAAGATACCGCTTTGGTAAAGAACCAGTTCATGAATCGGTCAAAAGAACTTGGCGGTGATTACCGGATTGCAGATGTGCAGTTTATTGATAAGATACCATTGTCATCCATTGGTAAAGTCCAAAGATATAAACTGCGTAATAAACAGGTGATGGGCGAAAATAAAAGCCAGATTGAATATCCTGAGAAAGAACTGGATACGTATAAGCAGCTAGAACAAATATTGCAGTCATTTGGTGTACAACAAGTGATTCGGGAGGAGTCTGTATTAGAGGATGACTTAGCAATTGATTCCTTGAATTTGTTTGAACTATGTGTAGAAATCGAAAAACAGTTTGGTGTGGATTTAACAAATCGTATTTCCGCTCAATTAACGGTTAAGCAATTGTGTGAGATGATTGAGCATCAGGGAGAAAATGCTCAAAATACCGTGGCATATGATGTGGAACAATATCCAATGAAACGGCACATAGGGGACCGATTTGTGTTATCGGTGTTTGGCTGGTTTACTAAGTTGTTTTACAAGTTTGAAGTGAGCGGTGTGGAGCACATACCGCAGAAAGGACCTTATATTATTTGTGCAAACCATCAAAGTCATTTAGATGGGATGTGGATTATGGCTGCGGGAAAGCAAAAAATAAAACTTGAAGATTTTTGCTGCATGGCAAAACAGGAGCATTTAGATTCCGGTATATCCAGAAGAGGTCTGAGGCTTACGGGTGGAATACCGGTAGCTAGAGGAGCAAATACAAGTCCTGCTTTGAAACGTGTCCTTGAATGTCTGCAACAGGGCAAGGTGATTTTGATTCACCCGGAGGGAACAAGAACAACGGATGGGGAAATAGGTGAATTTAAATCCGGTGCTGAAAAGATTGCACTGGAGGCAGATGTTCCTATATTGCCGGTCAGGATTGAAGGAGCATATGAGATATACCCGAAGAATCAAAAGCTTCCGCATATGATTCGGAAAGGAGGACGATATCCTTTAAAAATACAGTTTTATCCAACTTTGAGTGAGAGGGACGAAAAAAAAGATTTTTATCATAAGTACCTGTTATTAAATAAGGACGAGAAACAAAGTGAGGTAATTAAGGAAAAGAAGAAAGATAAGCTATTATTGAGTAGTTTGTTGAAAGCAGCAAAATTCTTATGGCATTTTAATATATCGGGATTAAATTATATCGAGAATGGGAGAACTTATATTATTTGCTCGAACCATACGAGTTATTTGGATCCCGTATGGATTTTGTCTGCTCTTGGAAAGACATTAGGAAAAAAAGAATTTGTGACATTGGCAGCGGCAGAGCGGAGATTGGATTCTAAGCGCTTTTTTCGTTTGTTACGGTGCATTCCTGTTGAAAGAGAACGAGGAACACACCCGGAGATTGACTGCGTGAAAGAACATTTATTAAATGGGTCAAATGCAATTATATTTCCCGAAGGTGCCCGCTCCCGTGATGGTGGTCTGCTTCCGTTAAAAAAAGGCGTTATAAAAATTGCAAAGGATACGGGTATTTCTATATTGCCAATATACATAGAGGGCGGATTTGAAATATATCCAAGGCATGAAAAGTTTCCTAAATTGTTTAATTGGAAGAAGCATAAAAGATATCCATTAAATATTACGGTACAAGAGCCATTGAATCCATTAAATTGTGACGAACAGGAATTGTTTAAGCAGTTAGAGAAAAAGTTGAAAGGAGAAGACCTATGAATATTGGATTAGATGTGGATGGGGTTTTAGTGGATATTCGCACGTTTCAGTTAAGGGAAGGAAAAAGATATTTTCAGAAAAAGTATGGAATATCCATTAAAAATCCGGATATGTTTGAGGTACAGGATGTATTTGAATGTACGAAAAAACAGAGAGAGTCCTTCTGGATTAAGTATATTTGGAAATATTGTCTGAAAGAACCGATGACAGAAGATGCTGCGGAAGTTGTTAATTTATTAAGAAAAGAAGGACACCGAGTTGTAATTATAACGAGCAGAGTCCACACAACAGAAACCGGAATTACCGGCAAATTATTCCGCTGGATGTTAAGGCATTGGTTAAGGAAAAACCATATGACTTATGACGACATTATTTTTTGCGAGGAAAAAGGCAGCGGAGTGGATAAATTGCGCGTCTGCAAGGAAAACAACATTGATGTTATGGTAGATGACAGCCCGGAAAATCTTTATGAGGTGCGTAAAAACAATCAGGTGATTTGTTATACGGCTGCATGGAATCTGGAGTGTCATGATTTGGATGTGTGCAGGGTAAATAGTTTTAAGGAATTATATGAAAGGGTGAAGGAAGTGAAATGATACAAGAACATGGGGATGACAGAAAATCCATTCATGAAATAGAAAAGATGACAATTTATGATAAGGAAGCATATATAAGTCAACTTCGGGATTATTATGTGGAATTACCCTTTGATAAAACTAAGCTGTTAAGGTGTGAAAAAATTCGCAAAATATTAGTGCGCATTATAGGAAGGGTGATTTTGTGGGGGATTAAAATTGATGTAAGAGGATATGAAAAATTTCCTATAAATCAAAATGTTGTGTTTGTATGTAATCACAAAAGAGCATTTGATATTCCACTTATGTATATCGTATTAAAAAATAGAATGCCTCATTTTCTGATAAAAAAGGAATGTGAATCTGGTATGTGGGGTGGAATCCTACGGAATATTGGAACCATATTTGTGCAGCGAGAGGATAAAAAATCTTGTGAAGAAGCTATTTCGGTGTTAATACATAATCTCGTACATGGGGAAGATGTTGTGATATTCCCTGAAGGAACTAGAAATCGGACACAACAATTATTACTGCCATTAAAAAAAGGGGCTGTATATGTTTCACAAGTTTCTCAAAAACCAGTTGTTCCAATTGCAATTAAGAAATATGGAAGAAAATATGTAGTTAATATTGGAAATAAAATTGTGTTTGAAACCAAAGAAAGTGTAAGAGCAGGAACCGTGCGTTTAAGGCACATATTAGAAGGGCTTCTTTTAGAGATTTAGAATGAAAGTTGAAGCATTGAGTTGAGGAGGAATCATTATGAAGAGAAAAACAAAACGCCTGTTGGCAAAATTTCTGGCATTGGTAATGGTGCTATCACTGTGCGAGGTTACGCTGGGACAATCTACGCCGGCTAAGGCCGCAGTTAGTTTGCAAAATCCAACTACCAATGGAAACGGTGTAACAACATGGGATTGTATCTATTTTGGAAACTATTATCAAAGTAACAGTTCAACAAAAGAACCAATTAAATGGCGGGTTCTGTCCGTACATGGAAATGATGCCTTTTTGCTTGCAGATCAGAATCTAGATGCAAAACCGTATAATAACGCACGTACGAATGTGACATGGGCGACGTGTACTCTTCGTGCATGGTTGAATGGTACATTCTTAAATACGGCATTTACATCGGCAGAACAGACTGCAATCAAGAATACAACCGTTGTGAACGAGGATAATCCATATTGGGATACAGAAGGAGGAGAGAATACCACAGATAAAGTGTATCTTTTGTCCATTGCAGAAGCGAGTAATACTGCTTATGGATTTAATGGCATGTTTGATGCCGACAGTGAAGCAAGAGGAGCAAAAAATACATCATATGCAAAAGAGTGCGGAGCGAAAATGTCCCCGTATACGGAGTACGAGGGGAACGGCTATTGGTGGCTGCGGTTGCCGGGCTCCAATAGTTTTAATGCATCCTTTGTGAATATTGGTGGCTACGGCTATTTCAATGGTTGGGATGTCAACTCTGATGATTTTGCGGTTCGGCCCGCTTTGCATTTAAATCTTTCCTCTTCTACTCTTTGGCGTTATGCAGGAAAAGTTACAGCAAATGTGGGAGGTTGTTCGTCACAGGCGACACCAACACCTACTCCGACATCAAAACCTACTCCAACGCCTGTTATCAGCACTGAAGACAAAAAATACATTACTAATATTGAAAAGTCATTGCCTAATTTTTCAAACCTTGGATCAGCCGAATTAAAAGGACCGGAAATCAGTATTGGGAACAATACATTCAATATTTTTAAACAAAAAATGTCGATGGATTTATCCTTTTTCGATGCTGCTAACATGACGGTAAATATTGATGCCAAGAATAAGACGGCAGAAGTATTATTAGGAATTAAGTCAAATAATAGAGCCACTGTGAAAAAGGATCCAAATGACACCTATTGGCGTAAATCGTATCAGGAAGTAAAATCACTGGTTAAATCTTGTGGTGGGAAAGTTAATACGACGAAATTATGGAATCAGTTTTCCAAACTTCGAGGAAAGTTAAAGAAAGTAAACGGAAGTGCGGCGTTTCATGTAGATGGTAATGCGGTGGGGTATGTAAAACTAAAATTAGATGATAATGGCAGTGTAATCGGCTTTGAAGAAGGTGGCATGACAGCGGCACTGGAAGCCGGCGGAAGCGTAAAAGTGCCGCTTTGGTGGATTGTGTATTCGGAATTTGGTGTTTCCGGAAGCGTCGATGGAAAAATCTGTCTTACGATGAATCCGCAAAAAGTCATTACACCAAGTGGAGAGTTAAATCTTGCAATCAAGCCGCATATTGCCTTGGGCGCGGACGCTGTAGTCATTGATATAAAAGGTGGTATTGAGGGAGAAATTGGTGGAAAAGCCTCTTTTCCATGGAAGAGTTTTTCAAATTCTGTGTCGGCTTATCTGACCGGAAAACTATATATTCAGGCAGATACGACAGTGCCGGGATTGTCAGGATATAAAGACTGGAAGTTTTCCCGATTGGAGTTGTATCCAAACTTAGGCAAGACGACAAAAAGTATCAGCAAAATGACATATAAGAGAAGTACACCTGTGACTCAAAAAGAGATTCAATCGGTTAAACAGAGTCAAAATTTGCTGGATTCGGCACAAGAATCGCTTGTGTATGAAAATGCAAAGCCGGCGATAACGACATTTGCGGACGGAACGGCACTTATGACTTATTTGGATGATACCGAGGAAAATTCCGGCGGTCAGACAACACTGATGTACCGTTTGTATCAGAATGGTGCATGGAGTGATGGCAAACCGGTTGACAAGACGGGACGGCTGGATACGGCAGCACAGATGTTTTCTCACAATGGATTTACTTATGTGATGTACGAAAATAGTGATGTGGCAATCACGGAAGATATGTCCGAGGAGGAAATCCTGCAGCACTTGACATTAAAAGTTGCAAGATATGATGAAGAAAGCCAAACTTTCGATAAGGTTGTTACATTGCGTGAAGCAGGAAAAAATTGGAGTTATAAATACCAGTTTGCGTCAGACGGAACAGATTTGTATGCCGTTTGGGGCGAAAATTCTTCTGGTGATGCATTGTTGGAAGAAGGTAAGACAAAGATTTATCGAAGTAAATTGACTGAGGACAGCTGGGCCGCTCCGGAAGAATTATACCGTACCGATGATACAATCAGCGACTTTGCGTATGGTTATGTTGGAGACAAATTTTCACTGGCTATGGTTCAGGGGGAGACCCTTTTGGTAAATGGTGAAACAATCGCAACTGCGGATACCGGAATGCAGGCAGTAAAATGCATCGATGGAAAAAACATTTACTTTATCCAGGACGGAACGCTTATGCGCTATGCCGGTGGGGAGACAGAAAATTTGAGGATTGCCTGCAGTTCTTCGTATGATGTATATAAAGATGCCGTTTACTGGATTAGGCAGGATAACTTTAATAGCGAAATTTATAAACAAAAGATAGGAGAGGAATCCGTTGCTGCTGCACTTACCGAAGATGGGGGCTATGTCAGTGGCTTTGCACTGTTAAAAAATAGTGAAGAACCGGGAGTTGTTTATACGGAGCAGGAAGTGGATACTTCAAAAGAAAATCCATATGGTGCGACGGTATTAAAATATAAATATGAGACCAAACGGAGTCAGGCGGAGGTTACCAATATTGCTTATGATGTTTTAAGTTTTGGTACGGACAAAGAAAATCCGATTTTGATTACTGTATCAAATACCGGTACAACCGATTTGAACCATGTGAAAATCACAGTAAAGGATGCTTCCGGTAATGTGTTGTATGAGGGACCGTTTGTAGATAAATTAGCTGCTGGTATGCAGAGTGAGCAGGAGATACTGATTTCTGTTCCGGCAGACTTTACTACTTCAGATATTACGGCTTCCGTTACATCGGATGAAACATTTGAACAGCATTTGACAGCGAAGCAAACGATTGAAACGGTAACAAGTGATGTTGCTGTTACAGCGAAAAATAAGGATTTAATAACAGTAACCAATAATGGTGGCAACGAGGCAGAAAATGTATCTTTTGTTGTTAAAGATGGTGGGGAAAACGGTAATGTAATACATACAGAAACATTGGAAACATTATCCTCGGGACAATCGAAAGATATTTCACTTGTGGAGATATGGAACAAAGCTACAAGAAATGACATATCCGGAACGAAGATATTGTATTTGGAGGTAGAACAGGAAGAAACGGAATATGAGCTTTGGAATAATAGCATTGTGTTGGAAAAGGAAGTGGCACCGACTGCCACACCAACGCCAACACCGATAGTAACGCCAACTGCTGTGCCAACGAAACAACCGACGGCGACGCCAACGGCCAAGCCGACTGCTGTTCCAACTGCAATTCCAACTTTAAAGCCGACCATAGCACCAACGGTGACACCGACAGTACCATCAACAGAAATACCATCAAATACGGGATACTTGTCGGATAATAAACAAACAGCAACTTCCGTTCCCCAAAATGTAACAAATGAAAATAAAAGTGTTACGGAAGGTGCAAAGGTACCGCGGGTTAAGTTTAGTAAACTAAAAGTATCTGGAAAATGTAAAGTGAAGGCCACCTGGAAAAAGCTTACAAACGTTTCCGGTTACCAGATTCAGTATGCGCCGAATAAAAAGTTAAAAAAAGCCAAGAGAAAAACGGTCAAGTCAACCTCTGTTACGATAAAGAAGTTGAAAAAGAAAAAGACTTATTTTGTTCGAGTGAGAGCATACAAACTGGTAGATGGAAAGAAAGTGTATGGGAAATGGAGTGCTGTTAAAAAAGTCAAAATAAAGAAATAAAATGTTGATTGAAAACAAGGGAACTGTGTAAAAATGGTTCCCTTGTTATTGTTTTGTAAGACATGAGCATATTATATATAGTTTTAGAGAGAAGAGATTCACTTAGACACTACACTCATAACTATATAAAAAATATAATAAACTCCTTGACACGATTGCCCGGATAGTGTATCATCATATCCAAGCAAGTGAATAATTTAAAAGTCTGATATCTATCATTCTATTTTTTCTTGC
>UMGG01052799.1_pt1 | contig 11244 bp, 10 predicted proteins | sample 1965211 | NCBI WGS metagenome assembly UMGG01 (sample SAMEA4836064, study PRJEB28245) | human gut metagenome | biome: gut microbiome; material: fecal sample | place: Denmark | collected 2008 | reverse complement strand
GAAACAGGAGTGTTTTCCTTTTGTCCGTTTCAGACTGAACGCGGCTTATCAGTCCTTGATTTTCCATTCTCTCCAGCATCGTCGTAAGAGAAGTTATCGCTAATCCACATTTGATTGAGAGTGACCGAATCGGGATTCCATCCTCCTGCCACAACACATAAAGAATACGCCCCTGGGCTCCATTGAACGCATCTATATTCTTTTCACTGAGAATCTTCTCAAAGATCCGGTTTCCAAGTTGTTTTATTTTGGTGACAAGAAATCCGCCATTCATTTTCATAAATAAAGCTCCTATATAGTAGTTTATTAAATCATACTATATAAGGAGCTTTATTGTCAACAGTTTGTATGTCTAAATAGAGGTAAATTCCAATTTGTCTTGCTCAATATTTATAATATTAAATCATATTTTTACTAAGTTTTACAGCTCTAACTCTTGCTTCTTTACCTGTGTTAGTTCACTGTTTTCTTGCAGCAATTTATCTATATAGTTTCTAACACTTTCATCCTGTTCTACTTCTTCTCGTATCTTTAATATTTGATTGTAAAGGCTATTTTTCTCTTTCTTCATATTGGCAACTTCCGATTTCCATTTGGATATATTTAATGTCTTGCTTTCTCCTAAATGCTCTTTCAGATATTTCTTGGCACTTTCAAATAAAATAAGCTCTGCGGTATGTTCATTGTAGAAAGTATCTTGTTTGTTTTTCTTTAGTTTGGTATAGGCTTTATAGGTGTCTTTATGTTTCAAATATTTTTCGGCGTGGTCGATAAATTGTACTCTATCATCAATCTGCTTTTCGGTATCTTTAATAGCTCTTGTGGTCTTATAATTCTTATCTCGTAAGGCAACTATATTTTCTTTAAGCTCAGATAGTGAAGTTATGTTTTTCTCTTTGAGTAATTTATAACTCTCAATATATTTCTCTAAGTCTGCATGATGGCTATCTGCATTTTTACGGATAAGATTTCCAAAAATTGATAGCATATTTTCTTTGGGTGGGAGGGTGGACTTTGTATCATTTTCTGTTTTTTCTTCTTTTCCAATTCCCCTTATCCAATTTAACAAAACTTTTATTCTTCTTGCAATTTCTCTTAATATCTTATTTTGGTGTTTGATTTCTCTGTTGATGTTTCCTCTGTCTGTGGCTATGCCTTTCTTCTCCATTTGGGTTACTGATACTCCTAAATGAATAGTTGGTATTTGCTCTATGCCTCGCCTTTGAAAAGAACGGTGATCTACTTTTTCCTGTATACTATTTTCTTCAAGATATTTATTTGTAATATCTGCCCATGCTTTTCTCCACTGCTCTGCTTTGTCTTGTTCGTTCCAATCTGTTGTATTTATCTTTCTTGCTTTGTAATTGCCATTTTTGAGTTTTACTTTCTCTCCATTTTCATCAAGGATATATTCTTTTTTTGATTTTGCTCCCCATGTTGTATCTTCGTTTAACGGTCGCATTGTTAATAGTATATGTGCGTGTGGGTTTCCATCTCCTTTATCGTGTAGGGCAATATCGGCACACATACCAACTTTCACAAAATATTCTTTTACATATTCTCGCACAAGTTCAATCTGTTTTTCTCGGTCTAATTCCTTAGGCAAGGCAATTTCTATTTCTCTTGCAAGCTGTGAGTTTTTACTATTTTCTATTTTCTCCACGCTATTCCATAATGTTCCCCTGTCTGAAAATTCCTGTGGTGCATTTTGTGGTAGTAGAATTTCGGTGTGGGCTATTCCGCCTTTTCTTGTAAAGTCGTGGACTATACCGTCATACTCGTTTTTATCTTTTCGCCACTTCGATAAGCGGAAGCTGCTACTGCACTTTTGCCTTTTCCTCTTGAAATAATCTTTATGCAAAGATGATATATCGCCATAATGGAAAATCTCCTTTCATTTTTTAATGTGAGTATAGTGGCGATGATAAAGACTTGCACAAAAAAAGATTTCCTGTGATTTAGGAAACCTCTTTTCATATTGGTTGATATTTTGTTTTAGGTCTTGATTTTAGGTTGTTGCTTGTAGCTTTTTTCTTGCTCTGTATTCTCGTGCTTTTATCCGTTCGTCCTCTCTAAACTTTTCAGGATTTTTAGCTCGGTATTCTTTGGAATATGCCCTGTGATATGCTCTTGATTTTTCTTTTTTTGCTTCTTCAATTTCTTCTCTCATCTGTATCATTTCTTGTTCTGTCGGCTCTATCTGTTTTGTCAGTTTATTTTCAAATTTTCCGATATAGTTGAAATACACTTCGATACGTTGAACGGCATATTTTGCTCTTTTGACATCTCGTTCATGTACTACAATTTTACTGATAAATTCATTGATGGCGGTGGGGGTAAGTTCTTCAAAGTCTGAGTAACTTTCTGCAAGCTTGATAAAGTTCTTTGTTCTTTGGTTAGCATTTTCAAATTCGTATAAGCGTTCCTCTATTTGCTCCTGTTCTGTTTTTAAGCTGTAATATTCTTCTGCATATTTTCTTGATAATAATTCATAGCGATTTGTTTCAATATTTCCCAGTGCATTATCTTCATAGAGTTTATTCATCACTCTTTCTATCTGTTCTATTCTGTCTGTAATTTGTGGAATACGTTTTTTCTGTTTTTTGATTTCTTCGGTCTGTTCTTTAGAAAGACTGTTTTTTATCAAGGCTTCAAATTCTTCTTTATTTTCTAATGAAAATTTAGCTATCTTTCGCAAAACCTCTGTGATATTTTCCATAACATCATCAACATCAATACGGTGGGGAGAATTACATTTCGGGTGTTTGGCTTTTCCTTTGGCGTATTCACCGCAATAGGTTACATGCTGTACTTTTCTGTTTTTGTGTATGGTGCGTATGTGCATTTTTGTACCGCAATCTTTGCAATACATCAGTCCCGATAATGCGTGGATTTCTCCGTCTCCATTTGGTCTTTTCACAGGTGCGTTTTTCAATATCCGCTGTACATTTTCATAGGTGCTTCGGTCGATGATTGGCTCATGCACATTTTCTATAATCTGCCACTTATCTTTATCGACATAGTGGTTTCTTTTATCTTTGTAATGCTTTTCGGTTTTGAAGTTGACTACATCGCCACAATACTCCTGCCTTTTCAGAATGCGTGTTAGGGTTGCTTTATTCCAGTTATATCGGTTTTCTTCATTGAGTGTTCTGCTTTTTGCCGTTCCTCTGTCTTGTTGTTTCATATAAAAGGTTGGGGTTAGTATTTTTTGTCTTTCAAGTAAACGGCTATCTGATTTCTGTTTTTCCCCTCCATAAAGAGCATAAAAATGAGTTTTACGACTTCGGCAGCTTCTTTATCGACTATCCAAAAATCTTTGTTGTTAGGGTCTTTGATATAGCCGTAGGGGGCTTCTGTTGCTACGGGCTTTCCGCTTGCTCCTTTAGTCTTAATTCCCGTTTTAACTTTCTTGCTGATGTCCCTTGCGTACCACTCGGACATGATATTGATAAAGGGTGCAAATTCCAATGTGTTTTGGTCTTGGCCGTCGATACCGTTGTTGATGGCAATAAAGAGTACATTATTTCTTCTAAATATCTCCATAGCGTTTCCCACTTGAAGATAATCTCGTCCCCATCTTGTCATATCTTTCATAATGACAATGCCGATTTTTCCTTGCTCTACATCGCTTATCATCTGTGTATAGGCACTTCGGTCAAAGAACCTACCGCTTTCATCATCATCGATATAGTGGCGAATATTCATCAGCTTGTGCTGTCTTGCATATCTCTCTAAAAATGCTTTTTAATTTACGATACTGTTGCTTTCACCACCGTCCCTATCCTCATCACCAACTGAAAGGCGGGAGTATAGCGCAGTGATTTTGGTTGCATATTCCATCATGGCGTTATCCTCCTTTTTTGTGTCTATATATCACTCCTGTTCAGTTAATATTATGCAACCCACCACGGCAATAGATCCTTCGCTGCCGCTGTTAGCTTCCAGTTCTTAGCTTCTAGCTTCTAGTTGCTAGTTGCTAACTGCTAGCTTCTAGCTGCTAATAGCTAATAGCTAACAGCTAGTGCCCAACCGGCTGATACAAAAACGGTACCCGCCGCATTTGAGGGGTACCGTTGTTTTTTCATACTTCTATTTCCTTATTTCAAATGAATCACCACGTATGTCGCGCCTTCCGAATAAGGAGCCAGTTCTCCTGCCGCATAGAGCAGCCCCAGTTCTTTCTTCCCCAAGAGGAAGCACTCCGCCTCCATGTATGCGGTCGGCTTGAAGAAAGAGTCATAAGATAACTTTTTCCCATTGATGTTATACAGGTCAAGCTTTCCCTCTTTCAGCAGGTTCACGATTTCCGCGCTGTCTACCTTCACGCCGAATTTAGATTTGTCCAGCAGATCACCTGTCTTTTTATTATACACAAGGCCATAGGCTTGCGCATTTCTATCCGCCATTCCTTCATTTATAGACGATGTTTCCAGAACGATAGACACCAGATCTTCATCTTCATACTTTGTCGTATAGGTCATGTACACTTCCTGCTTTTCGCCGCTTTCATACAATTCCTTCATACGACGGACATACCCTGTAATATCCTTATTAATCGCATTCTCCGCCGCGACATTTTTCGTATGTACTGCCGGATAAATAAGGCTCATGCCAAATCCATCCACCAGCCCCGCTTCCCGTACTTCTGCCTGCGCTGTAAACGGCATGGCCAGCAGTGCCAGACCTGCTGCTATATGTTTCATTTTCATAAAAATCCCTCTTTCTGCTTTTCAAAAACCAGGGAAACCGGCACTTTTCCCTGATGTCGGCAGGGTATTCCGTTTCCCATCTGTAAGGCACGAATCCATTATATAAGATTTCTCCCCTGTTGTAAATGCCTTTCAGTCGCATATTTAATTTTGCTTATTTCATGCAGCCAAAACATTGATTTCTTTTTTCCCAATAAAAATCCCGGGCATTTTCTCAATGCTCGAGATATTTTCACTCTTATCAGATATGGAGTATTTCCTCATTCTTCTCCGGCAGAGCCGCTTTTCTCTCCACCTTTTCTTTTGCAATAACCGCTTCAAATCGAAGAACTTCTTCTTTAATAACAGGAGCAAGAATCAGCATGGAAATAAGGTTCGGAATCGCCATGAGCGCATTGGCAATATCTGACAGGTTCCATACGAGATCAAGGGTCTGTGTCGCCCCCACATAGACGACAAGAGAAAACACAAGGCGGTAAATGATATTGTATTTATGGGTACCCCAAAGATATTCCCACGCTTTTTCGCCATTATATTCCCAGCCGAGAATGGTGGAGTAGGCGAAGAGCATAATGCCGATAGAAACGATCCAGCTTCCCGCTGTGCCGATATGTGTGGAAAAAGCAGCCATAGTCAATTCTACACCTGCCAGCGGTTTTCCGTCAGGCCCGACGGTTCCCAAAACGCCGGAAGACGCAATGGTAAGTCCGGTGATGGTGCAGACGATGATGGTGTCGATGAAAGTCCCTGTCATGGAAACATATCCCTGCCGTGCCGGATCATCGGTAGTGGACGCAGCGGCGGAAATAGCGGCGGAGCCGAGGCCGGCCTCATTGGAAAAACAGCCGCGGGCCACACCGAAACGGACCGCATTCATCACGGAAACAGTTATCGTACCGACCACCCCGCCTTCCACAGCAACAGGATCAAAAGCCATCATAAAAATGAGGTACAAACCGTGCGGTACATTTTCAAAATTCAAAGCGATACAGAAAAGCCCCGCAGCAATGTAGAATACCGCCATTCCGGGAACGATGAGGGATGATACTCTGGAAATGGAAGTGATCCCTCCGACAATGACCGCCAGCGTGAGAACCGTAAGGGCAGCACCGATGATTTCATTGGAAAATCCGAACGTGGCACTCACCGCTGTGGTGATAGAGTTTGCCTGGGTCATATTCCCAATCCCAAAAGAAGCGATGACAGTAAACATGGCAAAAATAAAGCCCATAAAGAGTCCTGCTCTTTTATTTTTAAACCCGTTCTTCATAGTGAACATGGGGCCGCCCTTCATTTCCCCTTTCGCATTCACTTCGCGGAACTTGAAACCAAGCATGCATTCAGAAAACTTGGTCGTCAGTCCGAAGCAGGCGGAAACCCACATCCATACCAGAGCGCCCGGCCCGCCGGCAAACATGGCGGTCGCCACACCCACAATATTTCCCGTACCGATGGTTGCGGCAAGCGCCGTCATCAGTGCGGAAAAAGGAGAAACATCTCCCGATCCCCGATTTGTTTTACGGGCCTCCCGGGAGAACACGCTTTTCATTGCATAAGGCAGATTGCGCCATGTACGGAAATTCAAGTATGCCGTAAGGTAAATTCCTGTACCCACGAGCAGACACAGCATCACAGGCCCCCAGACAAAGCTGTCAATGTCCCCCACAATCTGATTCATTGCCGTCATATCCATTTCGTTTCCCCCTTTACTTTTTCTAATATTCTTTCAACAACAAAACCGCCGCACTCAAGCCTTATATGACTTGGGCCGGCGGTTGTATGCATGTACGCATCCACGTATACAATGGGTGTTACCCAATGCCAGCCCTGTCCTTTTGCCTGAGAGATTGGAATGGCCCGGTCAGCCATTTTTGCCCCTTCGGCGCCCAATTGAATGGGACTCTCCAGAGTCGTGTCCGTACATAGTTTCGTGTTCCAAAGAACGCCTGATAGTGTTACTCCTTCGGCAGACACTTCCGTGTCATTTTTCAGTGTACATCATCCACTTATTCAGTTATGCCCCGGCAGGATATACTCATTTGTCCGAAACAGTATCCCAGCCTGCGGAATCTCCATCAGAAATTTTTAACTTTCTGATGTGTGTCGAATTATACACCTGTTTTTTCAAGATGGCAACAGGTATTTCTATACCGATTTTTTATCAAAACGGATTTTCTTTATGCGTTTTTCATCTCATTCGGATCAATCCTCATACTCTTCATACGGTTTGCCTGTCTTCAGATGATCCATATATTTCTTCGTCTCACGGACACAGATGCCCGACAGGAAAAGAAGAGCAATCAGGTTCGGAATGGCCATGAGGCCGTTCACGATATCCGCAAGAATCCAGATGGCTTCCAGTTTGAGGAATGCGCCGCTGGCAATGAGAAGGATAAAAACCAAACGGTACGGGAGAACGCCCTTCGTCCCCACGAGATAAATCATGCAGCGTTCGCCGTAGTAGTTCCAGCCTAGAATCGTCGTGAAAGCAAAGAGAACAAGACCGATCAACAGCATATATCCGCCGAAAACAGGAAATGCGGAAGTAAACGCCGCATTTGTAAGCGCCGCACCGTTTTCCATACCGCACCATACACCGGTGACTACAAGCGTTAGGCCGGTCAGTGTACAGATAATGATGGTGTCGATAAAAGTACCGGTCATGGAAATAAGGCCCTGCTCAGCCGGCCATTTCGTTTTAGCGGCAGCCGCCACGATTGGAGCGGAACCGAGACCTGATTCATTGGAGAATACTCCGCGGGCCACGCCGTTTTTCATCGCCATCATGACAGTCGCGCCAAGAAAACCGCCTGTTGCCGCCGTGGTGGTAAAAGCACTTTCAAAAATCATGGAAACCGCTGCAGGAACTTTATCGGCAAAAACGAGCAGAACGCCGATGGTTGACAGGAAATAAATAAACGCCATGGCAGGAACAATCCTGCTGGCCGCTGCCGCAATTGACTGGAGACCTCCGATAGTAATCGCCGCCACAAAAATGGTGAGAATCGCCCCTGTCCAGACAGGATCAAGACCGATGGTCATCTTCGTAATATCCACAATGGAATTGACCTGGGCAAACGTACCGATACCGAAGTACGCGACGAGGACACCGAAAAACGCAAAGAGCCCCCCCAGCCATTTGTATTTCTCACCCATACCGTTTTTAATATAGTACATCGGGCCGCCGGCAATTTCACCTTTTTCATCAGTCTCACGATATTTGACGGCAAGAAGGCCTTCCGCATACTTTGTCGCCATACCGAAGAATGCCGCCATCCACATCCAGAAAAGCGCCCCCGGTCCGCCCGCATGGATCGCTGTCGCGACACCTACAATATTTCCCGTACCGACCGTCGCGGAGAGCGCCGTACAAAGAGCTTTGAAACTATCGATATCACCGCTGCCCGCATTTTGCGCCCTGAAAATCAGGCTCAGCGCCTTCGGCAATTTGAATATCTGCAAAAGATTCAGCCGGATTGTAAGCAGGATCCCTGTCCCTACAAGAAGCACCAACAGCGGCGGCCCCCAGATAAAATTATCAATTTCATTCAATACCGCTAAAAAATCCATTTAAAAAACGCCCTCCTTGGGAAAATAAAAAAGCCGGCTCCAGGTAAAACTTGTACTCCGGAAGCCGGCATATTGCCAAATAACGCTAAAAATCATGCGTCTTTTGCTCTGTCCTTTTGCCTGAGAGATTTGGATCTGCATCCTTACACCTTCGGCGGCCAAAATGGCACTCTCCAGAGTATGTCCGCATACGGTACCGCCCCTGAGGGCACCTGAGAGTGTTACTCCTTCGGTAAGCCAAACGGCTTTCTCCCGCATACATCATCCACCTGTATAAATTTGTTGATATGAATTATACGGTGTCAAGTGAAAATACGCAAGTTAAATTAAAAATATTAATTATTTTCTAACAAATTTCGACAGCAGATCCTTCACATTCGTTCAGGATGACGACTGACGCTTTCCTCATTATAGCGCCTTGCTGTCCCCGGTCATTCTGAATGGACGCAAGAATGCCATATGAGAAGGCAGGGAAGCGGAATAGTAGCACGGAGTGAAGAATCTATTACCCGGATGACACCTTACCGTCTTCCTCACCACGGTAATAGATCCTTCACATTCGTTCAGGATGACGTTTTACCGTGAGTACCGCTTTTATCAGACAAAAGGCTGTTGGAAATTCGGCACACGAAAAAAGAATCTTCATTCTAATCTTTCATGTATAATAGCCTCTAGCCGATAGCTCTTAGCTGCTAGTTCTTAGCTTCTAGCTCCTAGCTTCTAGCTTCTAGCTTCTAGCTTCTAGCTGCTAGTCGCTAACCGCTAATGGCTAACAACTGACGGCTTGATATCCCCATCCATAAAAAAGAAAGTCCATCGGTTTGATATATCCGACAGACTTTCTGATTTCGACAGCAAAACAGGCTTACTATTTCCTGTTTTCAGTCATACTGCCATACTCCCCTTAATTCGGGAAGAAAGGCCATACCACGGGGATTACCGCAATAGATACCACGAGGCAGATGACAACAAGACCGGTGCCGCACTTGACGAAGTCCATAAAGGAGTACTTGCCCGGGCCGAGAACGAGAGTATTCGGCGGAGTACCTACAGGACTTGCGAAAGCACAGGAGGATGCGATAAGAATCGCCATGAGAACAGCCCGCGGGGACGCGCCGACCTGGGCTGCCAAAGCGATGCCCACAGGGCAGAGGAGCGCTTTGGAAGCGGTATTGCTCATGAACTGCGTCAGGACAACGGCCAGGATGAAGAGCACCGCGGTGATGACATAGGGAGACGGATTTCCGCCGAGAGCCGCCACTGTATATTCCGCGATGAGTTTCCCCGCACCGGAGGTATTCATAGCGCTCGCCAGCGGAATCATGCCGGCGAAGAGGAAAATGGTGACCCAATCAATGGAATCATACGCCTGGCGTTCGGAAAGGCAGCCGGTGATGACACAGAGAAGAGCACCGATAACCGCCGCAATTTCCAGCGGTACGAAGCCTGTCGCCATGGTGATAATTACACCGAGCATGATTATACCGCAGATAATTTTCTTTGTTTTGGATGTTTCATTGGCTTCAATTTCCTGTTCCACTTCATCCACATTAAAATCATCGGCGTCTGTCTTAGGCAGCAGGTGGCGGCCGATGAATACCATGTAAAGAATACCTGCCACGGTAATCGGCACACCGACCCAGGCATATTCAAAGAAGCCGAACTGGAGGTCCCCCATGCCCGCCGCTTTCAGGGCGACGTTCGCAATGATGTTTGGAGGGGTACCGATGAGGGTGCAGGTACCGCCGAGACCTGCCGCAAAGGCAAGGGGCATCATTTCACGGGAAACGGGAATGTGCGCTTCTTTACAGATACCGATAACCACCGGAATAAGACACGCCGTGGTGCCTGTATTGGACAGAAAGGCAGACATGCCAGCAGCAATAACCATAATGCCGACCATCAGTTTAATTTCCCCCGTACCAAAAAGCTTGACGATCTGCCCGCCGATATCCTGGGCAAGACCGGTGTAAAACATGGCGGCGCCTACGATAAACATACCGCCGAAGAGGACGACCGTCGAATCGGCAAGTCCCAGAAATACCTGTTCAATCGGCACAAGGCCCAGAAGCCAGCAAAAAATGGCTGCGAAAACTGACGTCACCGCCAGCGGAAGTTTTTCCGTAACAAAGAGGATCGCCACGACAGCAAGAAGGCAAAGACACTTCACCGCCGGATCCATCATCATAATCATTTCCATAAATTGAATACTCCCCCAATCCTGTAAAAGCAATGGTAAATTGTAAGCATGAAATAAGTCATAAAAGTGCAGTAATCACCAAGACGTTTTCTGAACTATTTCCTACCTGCAGGGTTACTCCTCCTCCAAAGGAGGAATAGTTCCGCCCGTCTCTTCTGCCGCATCTACCATTTCTTCGGACAAGGATTTCCTTTCTTTGATATCGGGACGATAATATTTTTTATCCACCTTCTTCAGGAATTCACGAATCTTACGTTTTTCCTCTTCTTCCATTTCCATGCAGCAACCTCCTTTCTGTCCGGGACTTTAGGAAATACGGAACCGCCATTTTCGCAAGGTTCCATCAGTTCGTCATAAGAAACATGCCGGCAGGGGCTGCCATGCACTTTAACCGCTTCTTTTTTCAGAGCAGGCCGATTAATTTCGGATCGCTGCGGAGCGGTTTCCTGCCGTCGTTCCTTTGGCTGATAAAAGATTAACATTTATTCTAAAATATTAAAAATATCTTATAAGAATATTTAGATATGCCTCATAAATAAGTTATTCCTATTTTTTCTTTTTAATATGAAATATAGGCAATAAAATATAGACCCTGAAAAGCCCGCTTCCCTTTCCTGCAGGGAATAAACCGCCCTTCCGCTCTACTAATTATTCTTTAATATTTTTTATTTCCACATCAGAATAAAAATTATTTTCTCTTTACCGTTAGTCATTAGCTGTTAGCTGTTAGCAACTAGCAGTTAGCGGTTAGCAATTAGCAGT
>UMGG01067408.1_pt1 | contig 11303 bp, 5 predicted proteins | sample 1965211 | NCBI WGS metagenome assembly UMGG01 (sample SAMEA4836064, study PRJEB28245) | human gut metagenome | biome: gut microbiome; material: fecal sample | place: Denmark | collected 2008 | reverse complement strand
TTAATCAGAATTCTGTTGCATTTGCAAGTTGAATTCAGCAAATCCCAACATCACACCTTTGAAATAAAACGACTTATCTACTCTGATATCAGCCTCATAGAAAGTCTTCAAACGTCCCGTATTATACCGGTCATAATCATAATAAGGTCTAGCCGTGGCATCCCACGCCGGAACAAGAGACGAAGTATACTCATCATAAGGAGTATATGGAGCCCCTCCCATCAACCTGAATTTCAATCCTATATCCCAGTTTTTAGGTAGCTTATACGTCCCGGACAAAGTAAAAAGATGACGATAATCCCATGCCGACGGTATATAAATCCCGGTGGCCGGATCCTCGAACTGACTGCGATACCATGTATAAGAAGCCAATGCCGTAAACCGCCCCATACCAAACCAACGGAGCATCACTTCCAAACCATAGGCTCTGCCTCGCGCAGTCGAGCTTGCCGCCTCATTACCCGACACACCATAGTCCGTCCCCTTACAGGCCAATGGAATACTATCCCTTAGAGACAACGGTGAATGAGTATATTTTTTATAAAACCCTTCAACCGTCAAACGTGCCCACTTGTTGATATAATACTCCACTCCAACGACAGCTTGGTCGGAACAAACATATTTCAATCTCGATTTATTTATCAAAACATTATCCTCTTGATACCCCATTGTCGTATATGCCGGTAGCTGATAAAACCGGCCTATGCTACCATTCAAAAAGAAATTCCCTATCACATTATACGAAAGCGACAATCGGGGAGAAAATTGCTTGAAAGGATTATCCGTCAAAGAAGAATAATTACAAGCATCGAGACGAAATCCAAATGAAGCCGAAAAACGATCGTCGGCCGACTTATATCCAGAAGTTACGAAGATACCCCATTTGAACAGACCCAAATCCGTTTTATATCTTATTTCCTTAGGGATATCGGTAAATGCACGTTGAAACGTATTATTCCTATAAACAGCATAATCGACATTAAATCCAGCAGTCAAATCAAACAGCCCCACCAATGACCTGTTCTCGAACCTCAAATGATTTTCAATCTCGTCCGATTTAAGCCTCAAAGTCAGATTATCGGTAGAAGATTCATCATTATCCCTATACTTAATATTACTGTTATTCATAAAACTACGGCTCAACACGACCGTCTGTGTATGATTGCCCGAATAATGCTTATAGACTGCACCCAGAGTATAGGTATTCTGTTTAATGGTAGGTAAATAATTCAACAGATATTGTTTCGATTCATCTTCGGGATCCGTTTCCGTGTTCAACTTCATATCGTCTATCGCGCCCAATCCCAAGACCGTAAGCTCATGTTCCTGTGAAAAACGGGTCTTTACCTTGAACTGAGCGTCGGTATAACGGGGCAAAAACGGCATATCGAGCAAGGAAAACAGTAGTTGCAAATAAGACTGCCTTACTGAAACGATATAAGTCGTTTTATTCCCAATATGTCCTTTCGAGGTCAAAGCCAACTCCGAAGCTCCGACGGTTCCTTTAAAAGTATATTTATCGGGAGTACCATCGAGCAGTTTAAAATCGAATACAGAACTTAAAGCATTTCCTCGACTTACAGGAAAAGCCCCCGTATAGAAATTGACCTCACGGATAAGATCGGCATCGATAATCCCAACCGGTCCTCCCGATGCCCCTTGTGTGCTGAAATGGTTGATATTAGGTATCTCTACCCCGTCTAAGAAAAACTTATTTTCCGAAGGACCTCCACCCCTTATCATCAAATCATTCCTGTACCCGTTTCCCACAGCCGAAGCCACACCGGGAAAAGAATTTACGACCTTCGAAATATCCCGGTTTGCACCCGGACTTTTTTCTATCTCCTGCACACCGATAACCCTCATAGCGATAGGGCTCTCTATCGAACTTCTAAACGGAGCAGCCACAACGCTTACCTCGCTTAAAGCCACCTGCGATTCTTCCAACGCTATATCGAGCGTATAATCATAAGACGATATACGAAACTCAGGAGAGACATAAGTTTTATATCCGACAGAAGAAACCTGTATGCGGTACATTCCCGGAGATAAATTTCCAATGAAATAATTACCCAAAGAATCGGTCATCGTCCCCATCGGAGTATTCCAAATACCCACACTGACAAAGGGCAATCCCTCACCCGTCGCATGAGACGTCACTACTCCTTTTACAGAATACGTTTGAGCTCCATAAACCGAAATAAATACAAACAAGAGAAAGACAAAAAGTGTATGCAACCTCAACATAAACAATCCTTTTTTAAGAGTACAAAGATAAATATATTTTTGTTCTCGATTCAAAAAAGAAAATAACCGATTACGTACGTTCAAAAAATTATCCGTATAAATGAAAAACAATAGTACCATGAAAAATTTATCAAAATTCAATCTGCTGATTATCATTTTATTATTCTCGTCTTGCCGACAACAGCCCTTTACAGGAACAGTCCACATAATCCCCTACCCCAACCAAATCGCCATCGGAACTCAATATAGGCCGATAGGGAAAAACTTATCGATTTACCTATCTCCCGAAAGTGGAATGGACAAAGATTATATCGAAGACCTCTTGTCCGATACCGGTGTCAAATGTAAGTTTACTAATTTTAAATGGATAGCCGATTTAACGTTCGACATAAAACCCGATACAATCGGCCTAGAAGGCTATCGGCTCGTATCCAACGACTATGGAACAAAAATTACGGCCTCCGATACAAAAGGTCTATTCTATGGATTACAGACATTCCGACAACTAATAACATCTCAAAACAATACGCTTGTTATTCCGTTCGTCGAAATAGCCGATAGCCCTAAATTTCTCTGGCGGGCTCTCATGCTGGACGAAGGCCGTTATTTCAAAGGAAAAGAAGAAGTTAAAAAGCTATTGGACGAAATGGCTCGTCTCAAAATGAATACATTTCATTGGCATTTGACCGACGATCAAGGGTGGCGAATCGAGATAAAAAAATATCCGTTACTGACCAAAATCGGAGGGAAACGAGATTCTACCCAAATAGGAAATTGGAACAGTAACATTTACGATGGAAAAGTACACGAGGGATTTTATACACAAGAAGAAATCAAAGAAATAATAGACTATGCAGCCAAGCGACAAATAACTATCGTTCCCGAAATCGAAATGCCGGGGCATGCTTCTGCGGCTATTGCAGCTTATCCCCAGTTAGGAACAGAAAAACAATCTATCAAGGTTCCTACACGCTTCGGAGTACAATACCATGCTTATAACGTCGCCGACCCCAAAGTCATACAATTTATAAAAGATGTTTTAGACGAAGTATGTAACCTTTTCCCCTCGGAAACAATTCACATCGGAGGAGACGAAGTCAAATACGACCAATGGAAAAAATCGGCACAGGTACGTAATTTCATGAAAGAACAGAATATAAAAAAACCTGCCGATCTCCAAATATGGTTCACAAATACCATTTCCCATTACCTAGAAAGCAAAAAAAAGCACATGATGGGCTGGAATGAAATTACCGGAGTTAAAATACACGATTACACCGATTTTGAGGATGCAGCCTCCGGAGCATCGCTTGCAGAAGGAACCATCGTACATTTTTGGAGAGGAGACCCTTCTTTGATCAAACAAACAGTTAAAAAAGGATACCAAGTGGTTAACTCCTATCACGAATATACCTACCTCGATTATGACACGGCATACACTTCTCTCGAAAAAGCATACCATTTCGATCCTTTGGCGGGTATCACCGGAAAAAAAACGGATTTAATTATCGGAATAGGAGCCCAAATGTGGGGAGAATGGATACCTACCCCTTCGGACATGTACCGTAAATTATATCCTCGTATAGCGGCTCTTGCCGAATGTGGCTGGACCTCACCTTCAAATAAATCATGGAAACGTTTTAATCAAGCGGCCTACAAAGAAAATCTCCGTTGGAAACAATTATACCAATAAATATTAATATTTATTCTAAAAAATCTACATAGGTAATTATTGATTTATCTATGTAGATTTTTAGAATTATAAAACTTCATTCTTTTCATTCCTTAAATATTGTTTTTCTATCATTTTTTACCGTAATTTGATGCCGATAAAACAAGCAGCTCCTCGACAGCATCACTTTATGCAAATCACCAGTCAACAAATAGAAGAGATACGTGCAGGCAAAATCAAAACATTCGAGATTTTGTTCAACGCATATTATCCTCGGGTTAAAAGCTTTGCATTCGGTATGATAAAAGATCAATACGAAGCCGAGGAAATAGCACAAAATGTATTCTTAAAGTTGTGGTCCAATCGGGAAAAACTCTCGTCCGACAACACTTTGAGCAGTTACATATTCACCATCGTACAAAATGAAGTTTACGACTTTTTTCGAGAAAAACACTATTCGCTCGGATACCAAGAAAAAATGTTGTCTACTCCACAAAATTTACAATACGAAATCGATTCGGAATATAACATCAAAGAAATAAAATCCATTGTCAATCGTACGTTGCAAAACATGCCTCCGCAACGAAGGACAATATACCAAATGAGCCGAGAACAATTCCTAAGCAATGACGAAATCGCCAAAACCCTCGGTTTATCCAAACGTACGGTAGAAAAACACATCAGCCTCGCATTGGCTACCATTAAAAAAAATTTAGGAGACTTCCTTTTCTGGCTGTTTATATTCTTTATTAAATAAATAGCTGTTATCTCCTATCGTCATTTTCTTTCCGATAAAGATTTATATTAAAATTTTTTCACGGTCGTTACGTGTGTAATTTCCTTCAATCGTATAATATTATATAAGATAAAATTATGCAGAATCCAACTCCAACCAGACAAGAACTATCCAGTTATTTTTTCGACCGGTGCACACCCGAAATAAGCAATAAGGTCGAACGTTGGTTTTTCAAGAACGGTAACAGTCAAGAAGCCAAAAAGTTATTATTCTCCTTATGGGAAGAATTGGAAGATACTACATCATCTACTTCTCCCGAAGAGATACAAGCCGCTTTCGAGCAATTCAAAGCCCGACTACTGAGCACCGCACCCCAAGAAAACAAGTCTAAAAAACCAAACTTGTTTCTCTGGATACAACGTATTGCGGCAATCCTCATTCTCCCTCTGATTATATTTTCGGGGTACTTATTCTATCAACACCAAAAAGAAGAAAACATAGTGTGGATAGAAAAAAGTGCCGGATATGGCGACATCAAACATATCACTTTGCCCGATAACACCACTGTATGGTTGAATGCCGGCAGCACTATTATTTACCCCGAAGAGTTCATCGGCCGTTTCCGGCAAATATTCTTTACGGGAGAAGGTCATTTTTCTGTGGCAAAAAATAAAGAAAAACCATTCATCATTAAATCGAACGAAAGCAGTATAGAAGTTTTAGGAACCCAATTCAATTTAAAATCGTACAGCAACGACAACAGAATAGAAGTAGCCCTTCTCGATGGATCGGTAGCGTTCTGTTATCCGAGTACGACAGACCAAGAAATGAAATGTATCCTCTCTCCGGGCGAGCAAGTTTATTACAATCGCACAACCCACAATCTGGAAAAGAAAAATTTTATCCTATCCGACTATTCTTCATGGAAAGATGGAAAATACTATTTCAAAAACGAAACATTGGAAAATATTGCCAAACAGTTAGAGCGGAATTTCGATGTCAACATAATTATCAAAAACGATTCACTCAAACAAATTCCTTATCACATGGCATTTGTCAACAACGAAACTTTAGACGACATTCTATCGGCCATGAATTTAGACGGATATTTAACAATCAAACGAGATGGTAAAATCATAGAAATTTATTGACAATCAAACTAATTTATCATGAAAAGGCACAAAATTCATCACTCCGCCGACATTGTCGGGAGATGCAAGAAAGGCATAATCCCATTTTTATTATGCTTCGTCTTTATGGGATACGGACAAAACATATCTGTCAACTTCCCGAATATAACAGTAGAAAGAGCTTTGGAAATTCTTCGGAATCAAGAAGGGTATTCTTTCTCTGTCAAAACAAATGATGTAAACTTACGACAAAAAGTCAATGCCGATTTGCAAAACCAACCTATCGAAAAGGTCTTGGAAACCATATTCCAAAACCAACCGGTTTCTTTCGAAATAGAAGGTAAAATGGTAAGAATCATTAAAGCCCCTGAAAAAGATTCGAAACAAACAGGAAGCACAGCCGAAAGCAAAAAAATCTCCGGTAGAGTAACCGATAAACAAGGTGACCCGCTCATCGGGGTAAGTATCATTGCAAAAGGAGCCAACAAAGGCACGATAACCAATATAGACGGGTATTATTCTTTAACTGTACCCGACAAATCTGTTATACAATTCTCTTATGTAGGCTACGATACCCAAGAACTAAAATTAGGAAAAGGGAATATATTGAACGCCACCCTACAAGAAAAGATAAATGACCTCGACGAAGTGGTCGTTATCGGATATGGCAGTATGAAAAAAAGCGACCTGACAGGAGCTGTTACCTCGGTAAAAACCGAAGACCTTCCGATGGCAGCCAACACATCGATCTCTCACATGTTATCGGGAAAAGCCGCCGGGATAACATCGGTTCAAAACAGCGCACAACCGGGTGGCGGCGTCACTCTGCGTATACGAGGCGAAGCATCTACCGGAGCCGGAAACGAACCTTTATACATCATCGACGGATTTCCAGTAGGAGGATCCCAAGTCGAACCGGCGGCAGACAACAGATATAGCGATTTCGGGTCTCGTAATCCTCTGAACTCTATCAACCCCAACGACATCGAATCCATAGAGATTCTAAAAGATGCTTCTTCCACGGCTATTTACGGAGCAAGAGCTGCGAACGGTGTTATCATCATTACGACTAAAAAGGGACGCGAGGGAAAACCCGTTGTCAATTACAGCGCAAACTATGGCGTCCAACAAATTGCCAACAAGACGGAAATGATGACAGCCGAAGAATTCATGACCGAAGCCAACAAATTCGCCAAAGAGCAATGGCTCTATAACAACAGAGTATATCCATACGGAAATACGAACCCATCGTCGATAAAAGACCCCATCGTCTATCCTTATGACGCAAAAGATATAAAAAATGCGGGGAAAGGAACCGACTGGTATGACTTAATTACCAGAGAAGGTATGATTCACCAACACAATTTATCGGTATCTGGCGGAACTTCCAACCTGAAATACATGGCATCATTCAACTTCTTCGATCAAAACGGAGTTGTTAGAAACAGCGACTTCACCCGCTATACCGGACGTCTGAACATCGAACATCAAATAAATAAAATATTCAAATACGGAATCAATGCGACTCAAAGTTACATCAAGTCCTCGAATGTTCCATTGGGAACAGAAGACTTCGAAAACTCTGGATTGATAAACTCGGCTATGTCGTACGACCCGACGACACCTGTCAGAGACAAAAACGGGGATTATGCGCAAAGCGATCGAATGACTACTGTACCCAATCCTGTTTCCATGCTCGAAATAGATGACTATACACAAACTAAAAGATTATTGGTGAACGCTTTTCTTCAAGCAGAAATCATAAAAGGATTGGTTGCGAAAATCAATATAGGATTCGATGACCAAAACGGTGTAAGAAATTCCTACATACCCACTACTACATTATACGGTAAGCAAGAAGGAGGAAAAGCCAGCAAAAGTATGGCACAACAGTTCGACCGCTTGTTAGAAGCAACCGTAAACTATAATTTCAATATTGCAAAAGCGCACAAGTTCAATATTTTAGCAGGATATTCCTATCAAGATTTCAACAACGAAGGATTCTCTGCTGCCAATTCACAATTTTTCACCGATATATTCAAATACAACTCACTGGCTTCCGGAGAAGCAGCCCGCCCCACGGTAGCTTCCAACAAGTCAAAAACTATGTTCATCTCCTACTTCGGTCGAATAAATTATAACTTGTTCGATAAATATCTTTTCACTCTCACTGCTCGTGTCGATGGCTCAAACCGATTCGGTGAAAACAATCGATACGGAATATTCCCGTCGGGAGCATTTGCATGGCGTATCAAACAGGAAGACTTTTTAAAAGACATCGACTTCCTCTCCGACTTAAAAATGAGAATAAGTTTAGGTCAGACGGGTAACAGTGAAATCGGGAATAACGCCTTTGAATACTATACGGCAGCATGGCAACAATATGTATTTGGCAATTCGATTAACACCGGAACGGCAAAATCGCAAATCGCCAACCCAGATTTAAAATGGGAAACAACAACCGAATTTAACTTTGGTTTGGATTTCGGATTCTTCAACCAACGGTTAAGTGGTACATTCGAATATTTTAAAAAAGAAGTGAAAGACCTTTTGGGTTACCGCTCGCTAAAATCATTCATGGAAGTATCTACGGTAGCCGCCAACATCGGAAAAACTCAAAGTACCGGTATAGAAATTTCCTTGAAAAGCCGAAATTTTACAGGAGAATTCAAATGGGACACTGAACTTAATTTCACCCGATATGTAGACCGTTGGAAAGAGCGTAATCCCGAAGACGAACTAAGCCCTTGGCAAAAAGCGAATGATCCCATTCGAGCTCACTACGGATACCTATCCGACGGAGTTCTGGGTATAGACGAGACACCTCCCGCTTCCATGCCCAACCTGCTGCCCGGTGAATATAAAATAAAAGACGTAAACGGTTATCTCCGAGACGACTTCGGGAACCTTATACCCGATGAAAACGGAAACGTTCAATACACAGATGCCCCGGACGGGATTATCGATGAAGCGGATATCGTATTATTGGGAACATACGATCCGGGCTTCTCAATCGGATTTGGAAATACATTCGAATACAAAGGTTTCGATCTGAATATATTCTTTTACGGCATGTTCGACCGAATCGTCAACAACGCCACGCGTGGAAAATTCTCCATTCCCAATATTCGTTTTATTCTAAACGGACAAAACATGATGAAAGAAATATCCGAACGTTGGTCTAGTGAAAAACCACACAGCAAATATCCGTCTGGATTCGTAAGCCAATACCCGCAGCCATCTGATTATCTGTGGGAAGACGCTTGGTTCATACGCTGTAAAAATATCACTCTGGGTTATACACTTCCTCAAAAATGGATACGGAAAGTATTTTCCAGAGCCCGGATTTTTGCAGATGTTTCAAATCCCTTCGTAATTACACCTTACTCTGGCAATGACCCGGAAACCGATTTCAAAGCCGGTTACCCCAATCAACGTACCTATTCTTTTGGAGTGGACATAACCTTTTAATCCTATATGAATTATGAAAACTAAAAATATATTTTTCTCCTCGCTGTTTCTCATAGCAGCATATTCGTGCTCTTTGGAAAACGAAACTTATGATCAACTTAGCTCCGATAACGTGATAACTACCGAAAACGATGTCAAAGCCGCTGTCACCGGGATATACCACGAACTACGTGGCGGAGGCTGGGATCGCTATAATTGTGCATGGGGTTCTCTACTAACTATGCAAATCGGTTGTACCGATGAATGTGACTGCAACTGGGTATGGGACAAACAACTCGATTTTCTGTGGACTGCCGAAACAACCGATTTAGGGCAATTTTATACCGGACTAGTTCCCGCTGTTACCAAAGCGACCTCTCTGCTGGAACGCATGCGAAAAATATCTATATCCGCTCCAATAAAACGCAGATATATGGCCGAAGTCCGATGTCTCAGAGCTATGTGGGCATATGATCTATATGATCTCTACGGAACAGTACCATTAATTACCGATCCAGATATAGCCCTCGATCCTCAAAAAGCCCAATCTTATATGCCAAAACGGCCCTCGATAGAATGGTATGTCAACTTCATAGACACTGAATTAAAAGAAGCAGAAGAAAATTTGAAACCGGCCAGTCTGCTCGCGGCAAGTGAATACGGGAGAATGACCAAAGGTATCGCTCAAATGTATATGTTGAAACTCTATATGCATGAAGCCGGTCAAGAACGCCACTATCGAAACGACGAAGGCAAAGCCATGATGTGGTGGAATCGAGTAGATTCGATTACCGAAGTCATGATAAAAGACGGAGAATACTCCCTGCAAAAAGATTACATGTCGATATGGTCTCCTTCGAACCAAAGGAACAGCGAAGTAATTTTCCCGATACCCAATTTCCCCGAAGGCGGTTTAGGAAACTGTTTCCTCGCACATGCATTACCCGCCGATTATGTATCGCAAAACGGAATAGCATTGACTAAATGGGGAGGTTTCCTTGTTCCCTGGGATTTTTACGACACCTATGATCCCAAAGACAAACGGAGAAATGCTTTGTTGGCGACCTATTGGAATGGAAAAAAGATGGTCGACCGCCGTACTGAATACACGGGTAAACCGGGTGCTGTTCCAATGAAATACCAAGAAAATCCTAGCACGACAGGGCAATGGGATGCCAGCGAATACGTAATAAACCGATATGCCGAAGTAATATTGGCCAGAGCCGAAGCTCTGAACGAAATATACGGTCCGACCCAAGAGGCCAAAGACCTCGTTCATGAAATACGGGAACGAGCATTCGATAATTACAAAGGTAGCAAATACGAAAAAGAGATAAATGACATAACCGATAAAGATGCATTCAGAGCACACCTATTAAAAGAAAGAGGTTGGGAGTTTTGTTGGGAAGGCATGCGTCGCCCCGATTTGATTCGTCATGGAGAACTAATATCCAATGCCATTGCTCGTGGCAAGCTTATGGCCGAACCCAAACACATTCTATATGCAATACCACAATCGGTAATTTATGAAAATCCAAATCTCAAAAATAACGAAGGTTTTTAGTTATGAACAAATTAAATTTTAAATATCTGTTTCCTAATTTATTCCTATTTTGTATCTGCATGAACCTTACAGCGTGCAGTGAAAAGAACAGTAGCGGAGACAATCTACAATCGGGAGATGAAATAATCTCGTTCGAACCCGACCTGAATACACTTATCCGCAATCCAGCATCGGGTTGGACTTTATACGACGATGCAAACGACTACGTCGCACAAGCGAATACCTATTGGAATCAACAAGGAGCCGCAGCAGAAAAATATGCTTCTATTTTCTATTGGCGTTCCCGATGGTCTGAGCTCGAACCAGAAGAAGGTAAATACGCATGGGAACATGACGAGAATTTCAAAGCGCTCATTCAAGGCGCCCTTGACCGAGGATTGAAATTGGCATTCAGAGTTTACATCGACGGACAAGACAATATTCATAACGGTACTCCCGACTTCGTAAGAGAGGCCGGAGCCAAAGGTTATGCAGTCCATAAGCTCTGGGACCCTGCAAATGAAA
>UMGG01020259.1_pt1 | contig 11474 bp, 4 predicted proteins | sample 1965211 | NCBI WGS metagenome assembly UMGG01 (sample SAMEA4836064, study PRJEB28245) | human gut metagenome | biome: gut microbiome; material: fecal sample | place: Denmark | collected 2008 | reverse complement strand
GAAACATAGAAGTTTATAACTTTTTATAAGTTTTCAGTAACGGCGAAGAAAGTGAGTATATATGAGTACGACGAAGAACGGCATATGAGACAGACCCGTGAGGAAGGCATGGAAGAGGGGTATGCCAATGGGCTTAGTCAGGGAATTATCCAAACCGCAGTTAGTATGCTGAAACTCAAAGAATTTACGGATACTCAAATTCGAGAAGTTACAGGGCTTGAGCAGAAGCAGTTGGATGAGCTGAAGAAAAATATAAATAAATAAAAATCAGATAAGCTAAAAAGTTTATAGAGTAGCTCAAAAAGAGCGAAAAGTTCTGTACGATACCAATACCAGAGCTTTTCGCTTTTTTTTGTATACACGGCAGGCGAACAGCTGCAACGGAGGCAGAAAAAGACGCTTTATGATAATAAAAATCAAATATTTGGAATTGTGCGAATATTGTGAATATGGTAGAATAAACACAAAAATCAAAGAACTCAGTCAGCTGAGAAGAGGAAAGGAAAGAGGATGAAAAAGACAAAAGATTTCTGTCTCCGGCTTATGTGCTGTTTTCTGTTTCTGGGGTTATTTTGTGGAACAGAGGTTTTTGCAGCAGTTCAGGAGGGTAAGCCAGGAGAAACATTTTCCGGGAAATATGCAGTTATCATTAACACAGATACCACAAATCCCGGAAATACGGGAACCTTGCAGTTTGACGGGACATCGGCACAGGCGGCGGACTCTGAAGCAGAAGATTATGCAGTCGTGCAGGGTGGAAGCAATGCATCGGCGCAGGCGGCAACAGAGGGAACTGCGGGAGAGGCAGCAGATGTGGGGCAGGTACAGAGTCTGGAGGATGATCAGCTGCAGGCATACATGCAGGATGACCAACCGATGCTGACTGCTGTACAGGCTGCGGCAACCACCTATCAGGTAGGTGAAAAAAAGTACATCTATAGAACTAACGGCCATGATACATATGGAAAAACATATGTCTGCATCGGAGTTGGGGAACACTGCTATGTGTGGATGGATGAGACCCTGAAGGCAGATTACGATACCGCAGGGAAAACAGCTCTGATTGCTGCGGATATGGCAGCTGTCTACGATGGTCAGCCTTACCGTATCCTTAACCAGCTCTGTGCAGGTGATTTTCCGGCACAGGATGGCTCCGGCAAGCTGTCGATCCTGCTGGAGTCTTTAAGCAGCGCCAGCGGTATGTATATGTATGATGAAGGGATCACAGCGATCCATATCAACACACCGTCAGCATCCTCTTATGTTTCGGGGGAGATGTCAAAGCGAAATGGCCTTCTTGTTCATGAGGGACAGCATGCAATCCTCTGGCTGAAAACCGGATTTATGAGTACCGGCAGATATTCGTGGCTGAATGAGGGTCTTGCAGTGGCTGTCATGGACTATCTCTGGGGAGGAACGGACAGCAGCGGCTGGCTGAATGGTATTGGAAGTAATACGGTCATCCGTTCAGGAGCTTCGCTGATCTACGAGAATTACCGGGATGACAATGCACAGGACTATGGAATGCCGTATCTTTTTGTAAGATATGTTATCGACCGGATGGCAGGAAGCTATCAGCCTATGAAGGTGCTTCCAAAGTTTTATACGATCGATGCTTCTTCTCTCAGCTGTGAGCAATATCTGGAGAAAGTAACCGGAGTTTCTTTTAAGGAGCTTATGGCGGATTTTTATACGGCAGTTGCAGCCGGTGAGAGCTCCGGTAAATACAGCTTTTACGGGGATACCATTGCTGCGGCAAAGGCAGCGACATTTCCGGTTTATGCAGGGGACAGCAATGAAAACCATACATTGCCGGCAGCATCGGCAATCCTAGTGAAGCTGTCGAACGGTAAGTTTACCGTTCCGACGGATGGCTCCGCAGGGATTGTTTATCGTATCATTGGAAGCAGAAGCTCTTCCCTTGCACCGGCAGAGGGAGATGGTACATCTGCAAATCCATATAAGATATCTTCGATCGATGATCTTAATCTGATCCAGGCGAACCAGGGAGCATACTATCGTCTGACAAAAAATATCAGTACAGACGGAAGGACAAATTTTTCGGCATCGTATTTCAGTGGAACGCTGGACGGAGCCGGTTTCACAATAACCGGTCTCCAAAAGCCTCTGATCCAGAAGAATGCAGGAACGATAAAGGATCTGAATATTGTTGCGGATTTTGATTATGACAGTCATGATATCCATGGTGTTGTGGCACAGTATAATACCGGTAAGATCCAGGATTGCAGGGTAACCGGAACGGTAACAGGACATATGGGCTCTACCAGTTCCATGAGCCATCCGGCTTTTGGCGGGATTGTCGGAGAGAATGAGGTGGCCGGTACTATCAGCGGCTGTTCGTCCGGAGTAAATATTTCCATATCCATGACAGCTACAGACAGCTATGTTGGTGGTATCGCAGGAGTAAACATTGGTACTATTGAAAAATGTGTTGCAGGAGGAAATCTTTCTGTCACACAGGCTAACGGAAATTCTTATCAGGTTTACCTTGGAGGTATTGCCGGCCGGATCGAACAGTTTGGAAACATGGGCGGATATGTGAAACAGTGTGCTTTTACAGGTACGCTTCGCGTGACTGGCGGAACAGCAGTTACAGGTCAGATCTGTGCACAGGTAAATGCAAATGTACTCAATTCTGCTATCGGTCTGAATGGACATGTTTCGGACTGTTATGGTAAAAACGGCCAGGGAGCGCTCATCGGGACAAACACGGAACAGACGCTTACAACAGGCGGTGTTCTTACAGCAGAGCAGATGAAGGATCCGAACTCATATAAAGGCTGGAGCTTTGACGGAGACTGGCAGATTTCCAAGGATGGACTGCCGGAACGTGCAGATGCATCGGCGATCAGATCGCTTTCTGTTTCCGGTGTACCGACAAAATGTTACGTGGGAGAAGTTCCGGCGTACTGGGGAAGGCTTATTGTTAATAATTCTACATCAGTAACGATCACGAAGGATATGATCGCCGGATTTGAAAATTCGGAAACGGGGACAAGGGAACTGACGATCAATTATAAGGGAAAACAGATCAGCTGGTCTATGACAGTCGAAAAACCATCTGCCAGTGATATTACAAGTATTGTGCTTTCCGGGCGTCCGAAGACGACATACAGTGAAAACCAGAAGTTTGATCCTTCAGGCGCCAGCTTTTTTGCTACAATAGGTGGACGTTATGTATATATTTACAGTGGCTTTTCCTATGATAAAACAGGTCCGCTGAAGTCTGCGGATACATCCGTGGTATTTAATTATTTTGGAAAAGAAATTCCGGTAAGTATTACGGTAACAGCCAGAAAAGCAACGAAGCTTTCCGTGCTTGCAGCACCGGCAAAAACTCAGTTTATAGTTGGGAATACGCTGGATCTGTCCGGTGTAAAACTGCAGATCACATATAATGATGGGACGCAGACCCCGATATTTAAAGCGGATGAGCTGGAGAAATATGGTGTTCATGTTGCTTTTGGAAAGAATGGATCTTTTACAACAGTTGCAGCAGATAAAGTTCTGGAAAGTGATGACAGTGGAAGTACGATCGTATTTTATGCGACGGATAAACTGCCGTCAGAGTATGGCTCGGTAGTTGTGGCGTCATCGACGATCACGGTGCGGAGTCCGCTGACTGTACCGGCACTGGATTTGTATGTCAGTGCAGGAAAAAGTGCGGTGCAGTATCCGTGCACAGATAATGTGACTGGTGGAAGTGGAACGTATGCGACTACAGTAATTGAGGAAAAGCTGCCGGCAGGATTGACACGCACGAATCTGCCCGGAGAAAAATATAATGCTTTTGGCTATACGGGTGTTGTTACGGCGTCAGCCGGAGATTACAGTTCACAGTATAAGATCAGCGATACAGAGACACAGGAGAGTATTCAGGTGACTGTGACGATCCATGTGGTTCCTTCTGATCAGGCTGCATTTTACAGTTTTGTGCTTAAGAAGGTGGAAAATCCTGGACTGAAGCAGGATGTTATCGGTGCGATCGGTGAGGATACGATCGTTCTTCGGGTGCCGAAGGGGACGAATGTTACAAAATTGAAGCCTTCGATTGATTATGGCTCAGGTATGGGAACTGGACTTTCTTCAGACTTCTGGAATGGTTCGACGCATGATTTTACCAGCCCGGTTGTATATACGCTTACAGCGCCGGATGGGGTTACAAAGAAGTCTTATACGGTAAGTGTGGAATTTTATGATGATACTTCGGAGGAAGTACAGTCTGGTGACGAGATTCTTTCACCGGCTGATAATACGAAGATCAGCTGTAAGGACAGTGAGGAGGTTATCTTTAAAGGATGGGCCGGAGACAGTTCAAAAGAGATTTCACTTTTTAAATATGTGGTAAATGGAATCAGTTATACTACATCCGCGAATGCCACTACACAGACAATCCCGAATGCCAGGGCATATGAAGTGAAGATTTCTGGAAGTAGCTTGAAGGAAGGAAATAATACTCTGGAAATCTGGGTGATGTATGTTGATAATTCAGGCACCGGAAGCGGCGGCACTTTAAAGAAACTCGGCACAAGAACTGTTGTTAAGGAAGGCCACAAAGCAGTGAAAGACGCAGCGGTAGCAGCTACCTGTGAGACCGCAGGAAAGACAGAAGGAAGCCATTGCAGCGTCTGCAATACAGTAATAAAGGCTCAGACTACAGTGGCGGCATTAGGTCACAACTGGGACAGCGGAAAAGTGACAAAGGCAGCGACCTGCACTGCAACCGGAACAAAAACTTACACCTGCAGCCGATGTAAGAAGACCCGAACAGAAACAATCGCGGCAACCGGCCACAAAGAAGTGAAAGATGCAGCAGTAGCGGCCACCTGCGAAACAACCGGAAAGACAGAAGGAAGTCACTGTAGTGTCTGCAACACAGTGATCAAAGCTCAGACTACAGTAGCAGCATTAGGTCACAGCTGGGACGGCGGAAAAGTGGCAAAAGCAGCCACCTGTACCGCCGCTGGAACGAAGACCTACACCTGCACTCGGTGCAAGAAAACACGCACAGAAACGATCGCAGCCACAGGCCACAAGGTAGTAAAAGACACAGCGGTAGCAGCCACCTGTGAGACAACCGGAAAAACAGAAGGAAACCACTGTAGCGTATGCGGAACTGTACTCAAAGCCCAGACCACAGTGGCAGCGTTAGGTCACAGCTGGGACGGCGGAAAGATAACAAAAGCAGCAACCTGTACCGCAGCCGGAACGAAGACCTACACCTGTACTCGGTGCAAGAAAACACGAACAGAAACAATCGCAGCTACAGGTCATAAAGCAGTAAAGGATGCAGCCGTAGCAGCCACTTGCGAGACAACCGGAAAGACAGAAGGAAGCCACTGCAGTGTCTGCGGAACTGTACTCAAGGCTCAGACCACAGTGGCAGCATTAGGCCACAGTTGGGACAATGGAAAAGTAACAAAGGCAGTGACCTGTACCGCAGCCGGAACAAAGACCTACACCTGTACCCGCTGCAAGAAAACACGAACAGAAACAATCGCAGCCACAGGTCACAAGGCAGTGAAAGATGCAGCAGTAGCAGCCACCTGCGAGACAACCGGAAAGACAGAAGGAAGTCATTGCAGCGTCTGCAATACGGTAATAAAGGCTCAGGCCACAGTGGCAGCATTAGGCCACAGCTGGGACGGCGGAAAGATAACAAAGGCAGCAACCTGCACCGCAGCCGGAACAAAGACCTACACCTGTACCCGCTGCAAAAAGACACGAACAGAGACAATCGCAGCCACCGGCCACAAGGCAGTAAAAGACGCAGCAGTAGCAGCCACCTGCGAGACAACCGGAAAGACGGAAGGAAGCCATTGCAGCGTCTGCGGAACTGTACTCAAGGCTCAGACCACAACAGCAGCGTTAGGCCACAGCTGGGACAATGGAAAGGTAACAAAGGCAGCCACCTGTACCGCAACCGGAACAAAGACCTACACCTGTACCCGCTGCAAGAAAACACGCACAGAAACAATCGCAGCCACCGGCCACAAGGCAGTAAAAGACGCAGCGGTAGCAGCCACCTGTGAGACAGCAGGAAAAACAGAAGGAAGTCACTGCAGCGTCTGCAACACAGTACTCAAAGCGCAGACTATAGTGGCAGCGTTAGGCCACAGCTGGGACGGCGGAAAGATAACAAAAGCAGCAACCTGCACCGCAGCCGGAACGAAGACTTACACCTGTACCCGCTGCAAGAAAACACGCACAGAAACCATAGTAGCCACAGGCCACAAGGTAGTAAAAGACGCCGCGGTAGCAGCCACCTGCGAGACAACCGGAAAGACGGAAGGAAGCCATTGCAGCGTATGCGGAACTGTACTCAAGGCCCAGACCACAGTAGCAGCGTTAGGCCATGATTACGGAGAGTGGAAAACAATAAAGGCTGCAACTTATACAGAACCGGGACAGGCAGAAAGAGTTTGCAGGAGAAATGCATCACACAAAGAATACAGACAGCTTCCGATACTGGAAAAAGCGAAGATCGATCTGTCAGCCTGCAGCATTCAGTTGTCAGAACAGACCTATGTATATGATGGAACCGAAAAAACACCGACAGTAACCATCACTTACAACGAAAAAACACTGACAGAAGGAAAAGACTACCAGGTATATTTCGCAGATAATGTAAATCCAGGAACAGCAAAGATCACTGCGATCGCCAAAACCGACAGCGATTATACAGGAACAGCCACAATAACCTTTGAGATCCGAAAATCACTTCCGGAAAATGCAACTGTGATCGAACCGGGCGCATTCAGTAACTGTACAAACCTGGTGGATCTGAATATCAAAGAAAACGTAACAGAAATAGGCGACAACGCATTTGCAGACAGCAAAAATCTGCAGAATATCTATTTCTACGGCAACAGCCCGAAACTCGGAAATAACATCTTCAAAAATGTAACTGCAACCGTATACTATCCATACACAGACAAAACCTGGTCTCTGGATATTCTCCAGGATTACGGTGGAAACATTACCTGGGTGCCATGGGATCCAAAAACAAACAGTCCGGCAAAACGAAGCCTTGCGCTGTGTGATATCAAGATCACAGAGCAGAAATACACCTATGACGGAACCGAAAAAACACCGGAAATGGTCATCATGGATGGAAACTATACACTGCAGAAAAATACAGATTACACCGTAAAATGCAGCAATAACACCAATGCGGGAAATGCAGAACTGGAGATCACAGGAGCCGGAAATTACAGCGGAACCTATAAAGCAGGATTCCTCATCGAACAGACAGAGCCGAGCCTGAAATTTGACAAAAAAACAATAACTGTAAAATACGGCACAAAACCATTCCTCTGTGTGCTGTCTGAAAAAACAACAGATGGAACCATAACCTACAGTTCCAGCAACCCGAAAGTTGCAGCTGTCGATCCATCCACCGGTAAAGTAACCATCAAAGGCGGAGGAACCGCGGCGATCATGGCATACGCTGCAAAGGGAACCAATTATACCTCCGGTTCCACATTCTGCACCATCAAAGTAACGAAACGCAGCAATACCATCAAAGCATCCAATATCCGGCGGACCTGGTATGCAAAAGCCAGAAAGATCAGCATCAATGCAAAAGCTTCCGGAAAAGCTCAGCTGAAATATTCTTCCAGCAGTAAATCTGTAAAAGTAGACAAACAAGGAAGGATCACCATTGCGGCAAAATTCACCGGCAGTGCAAGGATCACGATCCGTTCTTCTGCCACAGCAGGATATAATGCCGCCACAAAGAGTATTACAGTCACAGTGAATCCGGCAGGAACCACCCTGACGACAGCAAAGAACCTGTCCGGCAGAAAAGCGCAGATCACATGGAAGAAAAACCGATACGTGACCGGATATGAGATCCAGTATTCCGTAAACAAAAATTTCAGATCCGGCAGCAAAAAAACAGTGGCCGGAGTATCCAAAACGAAATACACGCTGACAAAGCTTCAGAAAAACAAAACGTATTATGTAAGGATCCGCACATACAAAAAATCAGGAACAAAGAAATACTATTCTTCCTGGAGCAAGGTAAAAGCAGTAAGGATCAGAAAGTAGAGGCATGGAAATGAGGATAAATAAAAAAATACTTGCAGGGCTTACAGCAGTCAGTATGCTGACCTGCGGGATATGGATGGAAAGTGTTTTTGCGGCGGATACATTCAGTGCGGAGGAGTCAGCAGAAGCTGTATCGGATACTGTGACGGATCTGTCGGCAGAATCCATTACAGGGATTGAAACAGGAGAAGCTCCGGCAATGGATGCAGCAGAAATTTCCGAAGCAGAACCGGAAAATAAATCTGAGATCTCAGAGACACCAGACATGTCAGAGGAGCTGGCAGCACCGGATGATCCGGAAACACAAGATACATCAGAAATACCGGAAGAAACAGAGCTTCCAGAAAATGAAGAAGCGGACATTCCGCAGGAAATGCTCCCGGATGATCAGGAAGATCAGCCGGAAGCAGCATTTGAGGAGAGCGCAGCATCGGAAGATATGGAAACAGAAATCGATCCGGCAGGAGAAAAGAGTGGTTTTTGCGGAGCGGAGGAGAATACCGTATCCTGGAGCCTTGATGAAAACGGAGTTCTCGAGATCACAGGACAGGGAGCTATGAATGAATGGCAAAATGAGGAAGAAGTCCCCTGGAATGGATACCGCGACCAGATAACAGAGGTCCGGATCGAGGAAGGCGTTACCAGCATCGGACCTTATGCATTTGCAGACTGCGAAAATCTTGTAAAGCTTGACATTGCGGACAGCGTTCAGACTATAGGTGCATTTGCATATTTTAACTGCAGTGGCCTTTCCACACTGACCATCGGCTGAGATCATCGGGATCACAGGCCGGATCAGGTATAATAAGAAGCCCCGGAACACGAGGCAACTTCAGAGAAGTCATAACTTCAACTTCCTGAGGTCTGCCCGTATTCCGGGGCTTTAAGTTTTGCAGATATTCGAGGAGGCTTTTATCCATCTGACTACAGAGTAACTCAGTGGATTGCCATACCGGCTACGAAGAAATACATTACAACAAAATGGCACACACTTCCCAGCATCACAAAAACATGAAATACTTCGTGGGAACCGAAATTCTTATGCTTCGCATTGAAGATCGGAAGCTTCAAAGCATAGATCACACCGCCGATGGTATAGATGATACCGCCGGCAAGGAGCCATCCGAAGCCTGCGCGGGGCAGATTGTGGAAGATCGGAACAAAAGCAAGTACACACAGCCAGCCCATTCCAATGTAGATCACAGAGGAAAGCCATTTCGGGCAGTTGATCCAGCAGCCCTTGAGGATCATTCCGATGATGGCAACGGTCCATACGAGGGCACAGAGGATATAGCCGGTGCGTCCGTGGAGAACGATCAGGCATACAGGAGTGTAGCTGCCGGCGATCATCACAAAGATCATCATGTGATCCATTTTTTTCAGACGGCGGTTCACCTTGACTGTAGAGTTTACGGAATGGTAAAGTGTGCTTGCCAGGTAAAGAAGGATCATGGTAAGGATAAAAACACTTACTGCAAAAACATGGAGAACGTCTGCGCTTCTGGCCGCCTTCACGATCAGCGGAGTGGCTCCGGCCACGGCAAGAAGCATGCCGATTCCGTGGGTTATGGCACTTCCCGGATCTTTTAATTTAAATTTCATATAAAAACACCTCCTGCAAAAAAACTGCTGTTTATATCATATGGACAACTTCATGATCAGTTCATCAATGATGGATCATAGTGACGTTTCACGATATAGCAATGTAGAAATTGATAAAATAACATGTAGTATTCAAAACTACATATCAAGCATATGAATACTATACCACTATTATTCAAAAATGCAACCCCTAATTTCAAAAAAAATTTTATCAGGATTTTACAAAGTCTTGTTATTGAATAAACATTCGATCAGTATACTTGTATGCAAACCGTGAAGCAAAGGCATTCATGAACCTGCAGTCAGGCAAAATCTGGATGCCTGCTTGATATGATACGGATAAATACAGACAAAGTCGGCCGAAAAAGAAAAATACATGGCGACGCAGGAGGAAAAAATGGCAGATACAATATACATGAACAGGGAATTATCCTGGCTGAAGTTTAATGAAAGGGTACTTGAGGAGGCTGAGAATCCGGAAAATCCGCTGTGTGAACGCCTCACATTTGCGTCTATCTATCAGAGCAACCTGGATGAATTTTACATGGTACGTGTGGGATCTCTGGTGGATCAGATGCTTCTGGCAAAGGATATCCGTGAAAATAAAACCAATATGACGCCGGAGGAACAGCTGGACGCGATCCTTGCCAGAACAAAAAAGCTGAACCGGAAAAGAGATGTTGTTTATGAAGAGATCATGGAAAATCTGGAACAATACGGCGTACATATGCTGAATTTCCATAAGATCGAAAAAGAGGACCGCAATTATCTGGAACGCTATTTTGAAGCAGAGGTTGCTCCGGTTATTTCTCCGTCTATCGTCGGAAAAAGACAGCCGTTTCCATTTCTCCGGAATAAGGAGATCTATGCAGTAGTAGTTCTGGAAACAAAAAAAGGAAAAGAAAAGCTGGGTATCATTCCGTGCAGCAGTACAGGTATCCAGCGACTGATCCCGGTTCCGGGAAAAACCGGCACCTACATGCTGTCTGAAGAACTGATCCTTCACTTTGTTTCAAAAATCTTCAAGGGCTACCACATCAAAGCGAAGTCCCTGCTTCGTATTACCAGAAATGCAGATATTGACGCAGATGCTCTTTATGATGAAGATCTGGATTACCGTGAGTTTATGGTAGAGCTGATCAAGGCAAGAAAGAAACTGGCACCGATCCGCCTGGAGCTGTCAAGAGAAATGGACGGAGATGTTGTTGAAACACTTTGCGAGTATCTGGAAGTGGACAAGAATTATGTATTCCGGGGAGATATACCGCTGGATCTTTCTTTTGTATTCCAGATCCAGGATGGCCTGAGAAAAAGAACAGAGCTTTTTTATGAAAAAAGAATTCCTCAGAAATCTCCTCTGTTTAACAGCCACGAACCGATTCTTGACCAGATCGCAAAAAAGGACCGTTTTCTTTCCTATCCATATGAAAGCATCAAGCCGTTTCTTACAATGCTCCATGAGGCTGCCAATGATGAGGATGTAGTTTCCATTAAGATGACACTTTACCGTGTGGCAAAACAGAGTAAGGTTGTGGAGGCTCTGATCGAAGCAGCAGAAAACGGAAAGGAAGTTTTCGTTCTGGTGGAGCTGAAGGCACGTTTTGATGAGGAGAACAATATCGGATGGTCACGGCTTCTGGAGGATGCGGGCTGTCATGTGATCTACGGTCTGGACGGCTATAAGGTACACTCCAAGCTTTGCCAGATCATGAAGAAAAAAGACGGAAATGTGGAATATTATACACAGATCGGAACAGGAAACTACAATGAAAAAACAGCTCGTCTGTATACAGATCTTT
>UMGG01018420.1_pt1 | contig 11503 bp, 10 predicted proteins | sample 1965211 | NCBI WGS metagenome assembly UMGG01 (sample SAMEA4836064, study PRJEB28245) | human gut metagenome | biome: gut microbiome; material: fecal sample | place: Denmark | collected 2008 | reverse complement strand
AATCTTCAAAGAGATCCATAACAATAAGAAATGACCGCCCCAGACTCCCAAACCTGAGCGGTCATTCTTATTGACTCCTTAGCCGAAGGGAAGCTGACCATTGCGGACAGCGCCTTTTCTATTTGTAGTATAGTTGTTTTTTAGCGGTTTGTCAAGTCCCCTGCTCTGCAGCGGCACGTTCCGCCGCCTGCGCGTCGTACTCGGCAAGCAGGTCGTTCAGGTCGTACTGGTACTTGCTGTGGCAGAAGTGGCACACCACCTCGCAGGCGGGGTCCTCGTCGCGCATCCTCACCAGCTCCTTGCGGCCAAGGCTGAACAGCATCTCCTTGGTGCGCTCGGCGCTGCAGTCGCACTGGTAGTGCACATCGCGCTCGTCCAGCACGTTGGGGGCAAAGCCCGCCAGCGCCAGCTGCATCATGTCCTCGGGGGTCTTGCCCTCGTGCAGCAGGGTGGTGACGGACGGCATGGCCGCGATATTCTTTTCCAGCTGATCGATCTCCGCATCGGTGGCACCGGGCAGCAGCTGCACCATAAAGCCGCCTGCGCACAGGATGGACAGGTCCTTGTCCACCAGTACGCCCAGCGCCATGACGGTGGGCACCTGCTCGCTGTAGGCGTAGTAGGCGGTCAGGTCCTCGGCGATCTCGCCGGAGACCAGCGGCACCTGCCCCACGGTAGGCTCCTTTTGCAGGCGGTTATCCCGGATGACGGTGAGCACACCGTCTTTGCCCACAGCGCCGCCCACATCCAGGTGGCCGTTCGGCTTTGCGGGCAGCTCCACCAAGGGGTGATCGATGCAGCCCTTCACGTTGCCGGTGCCGTCGGTGCAGGCAATGACCACGCCCGCCGGGCCGCCGCCGGACACACGCAGGGTGATCTGGTCACGGTCGTCCTTGAGCATGGAGCCCATCAGGGCCGCGCCGGTGAGCAGACGGCCCAGTGCCGCGCTGCAGGTGGCGCTGGTGGTGTGCAGCTTTTCGGCCTTGCGGACGATCTGGGTGGAATCCACACCGCAGAACACGACCCCGCCGTTCTCCGACAGGCCGCGGATCAGATTTGCCATAAAGTTATCCCTCCAATTGTGTATACTGCTTGACTGCGCAGAAGAAATAGCGCTGGCTGTCCTCGGTCAGCAGGCCGAAGGTCTCGCCGTCGCAGACGCTTTCCAGCGCAAAGCCGTGCTTTTCCAGCGCGGTGCGGATGGTGTCAAGGTCGTAGGTGTACTCGTAGAACTGCTCGTGGAAGTGCTCACCGGTCTCGTGGTAGTCGATGTCCACGGTGATCTCCACGCGGCGGTTGGCGGCATCGTAGTGGTTGCGCCACACACAGGCGGCATCCTCTTCCTCAAAGGTGAACGCGTTGTCGCCCAGCACGTTCCGGTGCTTGTAGGGCGTGTTCATATCGAACAGGAACACCCCGCCCTTTTCCATAAAGAAGCCCGCGTTGGCAATGGCGGTGTCGAGGTCCGGGATGTGGTTGAAGGTGTCAAAGGTGGACACCGCGCCCCGGATGGTGCCGTACAGATCCAGCTTGAGCAGGTCCTGCCGGAGCAGCAGCAGCCTGCCGGAAAGGCCCAGCTGTTCGGCCTTATCGCGCACAACGCAGAGCATCTCCTCGGACTGGTCAATGCCGATCATATCATAGCCCGCCTGCGTGAGCATCAACGTCAGCTCACCGGTGCCGCAGCCAAGGTCGGCAAGGATGCCGTCGTGGATGCCGTGCTCCTTGAGCTTTGCATGGATGTGGGCATACAGGGCATCGTAATCGGCCTCGCCGTTGAATTCATCGTAGAAATAGGCAAATTCGTTGTAGGCCATGGTTTACTCCGCTTCCTGTTCCTCGGCCACAGCGGCATTGAGCACCGCCTGCAGTTCCGGGATGCCGTAGCCGTTCTCGCCGCTGGTCAGCACCACCTTCTGGCAGCCATAGGGGCGGCAGAAGTTCTCAAAGTCTTCCAGCGTCTTGGCCAGCTGGCTCTTTTTGAGCTTGTCGGCCTTGGTCAGGGCCACCACGTAGGGGATCTGGTGATAGTGCAGGTAGCGCAGCATCTGCTCATCGTCGGCGCTGGGGGCGTGGCGGCAGTCCAGCAGCTGCACCAGCAGGGTGTGGTGGCGGGGTGCTTCAAAGTAGCTGTTGATCAGGTCGTCCCAGCGCTCACGGTCGGCGTTGCTCACCTTGGCGTAGCCGTAGCCGGGCAGGTCCACAAAGTAGCAGTCATCCACCGAATAGAAATTGATGGTGGCCGTTTTGCCCGGCGTACTGGACACGCGGGCAAGGTTTTTGCGGCTGCACAGCTTATTGATGAGGCTGGATTTGCCCACGTTGGACCGCCCCGAAAAGCTCAGCTCCGGGCGGTCGCTCTCGGGCAGCTGGCTGGAAATGCCGTAGCTGGCAATGAAATCAGCTTTGTTGTAATTCATGGAGCTTTCCTTTCTTGTGGTACGTCAAACCCTCTCAGTCTCGTCACTTCGTTCCTCGCCAGCTCCCCCGAAGGGGGAGCTCTTTCATCTGGTGGAAAACATCCCTTAAGCTCCCCCCTTCGGGGGAGCTGGCACGGCGCAAGCCGTGACTGAGAGGGTTTCTATTGTTCTCAGCACACCGCGCCGGGCTGAGGCTTTTCGGCGGCAGCGGGAATGTGCTTTTCCGCTGCCTTTTTCTTGGTGTGGGTGCGGCCCGCAGCGCTCTTGGCGGCATTGGGCTTGAGCAGGGCCGCGTTCAGCACCTGTGTCAGGCTCTGCATGGGCAGGAAGGTGAGGTTCTTCTTCACCTCGTCGTCCACCTCATACAGGTCGGGTTCGTTGTCCTTGGGGATGAGCACCGTCTTCATGCCCTCGCGGTAGGCCGCCATGCTCTTTTCCCGCAGGCCGCCGATGGGCAGCACATTGCCGTGCAGGGTGATCTCGCCGGTCATGGCCACATCACCGCGCACCGGGATGCCGGACAGGCAGGACACCAGCGCCGTGGTCAGGGTGACACCGGCAGAAGGGCCGTCCTTGGGCACTGCGCCCTCCGGGGCGTGGATGTGCAGGTCGCACTTCTTGAGCTTTTCCGGGTCGATGCCGTACTCGGCGGCGTGCACGCGCACCCACGTAACGGCCAGCTGAGCGCTCTCCTTCATCACGTCGCCCAGCGAACCGGTGACGGTGATCTTGCCGCTGCCGTTGTCCATCACCTGCACCTCGATGGGCAGGGTCTCGCCGCCCACGCTGGTCCATGCCAGACCGTTGGCGATGCCCACCGCGTTGGTGCGGTTGAGGAAGTCCGGCTTGACGAAGCGGGGGCCAAGCAGCTGTTCCAGCATGGTGCCGGTAACGGAGACGCTTTCCACCTCGCCTGCGGCGATCTTGCGGGCGCACTTGCGCAGCACGCTGGTGATGGTGCGTTCCAGATTGCGCACACCGGCCTCGCGGGTGTAGCCGTCAATGATGCCGTACAGCGCGCTCTGGCTCAGCGTGACCTTGCCGGTCAGGCCGCAGGCCTTGAGCTGCTTGGGCAGTAGGTGCTTGCGGGCAATGTTGTATTTTTCCACGCGGGTGTAGCTGGGCAGCTCGATCACGTCCATGCGGTCACGCAGGGGGCCGGGGATGCTGCCCAGGTCGTTGGCGGTGGTGATAAAGAGCACATGGCTCAAATCGAACGGGATATCGATGAAATGATCGTTGAAGGTGCTGTTCTGCTCCGGGTCCAGCGCTTCCAGCAGGGCTGCAGCCGGGTCGCCCCGGAAGTCGCCTGCCAGCTTGTCGATCTCGTCCAGCAGCATGAGGGGGTTCGCGCTCTTGGCAGAGATCATGGCAGTGATGATCTTGCCGGGCATCGCGCCGATGTAGGTGCGGCGGTGGCCGCGGATCTCGGCTTCATCCCGCACGCCGCCAAGGCTGATGCGCACATACTTGCGGCCCAGACTTTCGGCGATGGAGCGTGCAATACTGGTCTTGCCCACGCCCGGAGGGCCTACAAGGCAGATGATCTGTGCCTTCACGTCCGGTGCCAGCTTGCGCACGGCCAGCGTTTCCAGAATGCGGTCCTTCACCTTTTTCAGGCCGTAGTGGTCGCGGTCCAAAATCTGCTGTGCGCGGCTGATATCAAGGTCATCCACTGTAAAGGTGTTCCACGGCAGGTCAAGGCAGGTGTCCAGATAGGTGCGGATGACCGTTGCCTCCTGATTGGAGCCCTGCATCTTGGCAAGACGGTCTACCTCCTTGAGCAGCTTCTTCTCGCTGTCCTCGGCAAGGTGCAGCCCGGTGATCCTGCGGCGGTACTCGTCGGCCTCGGCGTGGGTGTCGTCGCCCTCGCCCAGCTCGTCGCTGATGATGTGCAGCTGTTCGTGCAGGTAGTAATCGCGCTGGTTCTTGTCCATGGACTCGTTGACCTTTTCCGCGATCTCCTTTTCAATTTTCATCACCTGACACTCACGGCGCAGCATCTCGATGAGCTTTTTCAGCCGTCCGTTCAGGGTGCCCTCGTCCATCACAGCCTGCTTGTCCTCGTAGCGGAACAGCAGGTTTGCAGGCATGTACTCGCTGAGGAAGGCGGGGTCGTCGCTGGAAACGATGGCAAACACCACGTCCTTGCCAAGGCGCGGGTTCATGCCAAGGTACTCGTCAAACCCGGCCTTGAGGGCGCGCAGCAGCGCTTCGGTCTCCACGGCATCGTCGGCCTTGCCTGCGCGCACCGGGGCCGGGCGCACCTCCGAAAGCAGAAAATCGCCGCTGGCATCCAGTGCACTGAGCTTTGCGCGGTACTTGCCCTCCACCAGGACCTTTACAAGGTCCCCGGAGACGCGCAGCACCTGCTTGACCTCGGCCACCACGCCGTAGCTGAACAGGTCTGCCTGCTGCGGCTCGGTGGTGTCCATGGACTTCTGTGCCACCAGAAACACGTTGGAATTATTTGCCATTGCCCACTCCACGGCGGCAATGCTCTTTTCGCGGCCCACCTCAAAGTGGACGAGATTGTTGGGGAACACCACCAGCCCGCGCAGGGCGATGGTGGGCAGATGCAGCTTTTTGCGCTCCACCTTGATGGTAACTTTTTCACTCATAGTGCAAACACCTCCCGGCTGCCGCGCACTTTCCCACGGCGGCAGCGCTGTATGCAAGAGATTTTATCTTTAAAATAGCAGGTTGTTTCCTTATTATACTGATTTCCGGCCAAAATGCAACTGTGATGCATGGACGGTTGGTTATTCCCCCCGCTTTTCCTGCGTGGAGAAGCCCATTTTGCCAAGAGCCGGCAGCAGGGCCTTGAGGGTGATGGAGGTCAGTGCGCCCATCACAAGGCCCAGCACCAGCATGACCGGCGCATAGTAGAAGGACAGCGACGACGAGATGATCACACCTGCACCCAGCAGCTGGCCGATGTTGTGGGCCAGTGCGCCGCACACGGAAAGGATGAACCAGGTGGGCCGCACCGGCAGCAGATAGTACAGCACCCACATCACCAGCAGGGACAAAAGGCCGCCGCACAGCGAGAGAAAGCCCGCCGTGAAGCCGGACACCAGAAACACGAACAGCGCCTTGAGCACGTCCAGCACCAGCGCCTGCCTCGGCCCCATGAAAAACAGCGCGTACATCACCACGATGTTGGCAAGGCCCAGCTTCATGCCCGGCAAAAGGCCCGGGATGGTGAGCGTGCCCTCAATGAACGAAAGCGCCATGGCCAGCGCAAACAGCAGGCCGGAAAGGGCGATGCGGCGCGTTTTTTCGTAACTGCGTCTGTTTTGGGGCATACTGCACCCTCCTTTACTCTTCGGTCTGCTGGCTCTGCTCGTAGCTTTCCTGCTCTTCCATGGCAGCTTCCCACGCGGCAAACAGCTCCTCCTGATGGAAGCGCAGGTCGCTCAGCTCGTCGCTCTTCTGGCGCAGCAGGTCGGGGTCGTTGTACACCTCCGGGGAGTTGATCTCGTTGTCCAGCTCCACTTCGCGTGCACCGCAGGCTTCCATCTCGTCCTCGCAGGCCTTGATCTTGGCCCGCAGCTCGGCGCGGCGGCGGCGCTGCTCCCTGCCGTAGCCGGTCTTGGCCGGTTCGGCGGCCTTCTGCACGGCAGGGGCCGGGGCGCTGCGGCCCATCAGGGCGTCGTAGCTGGGGTAGAGGGTGGCCTTGCCGTCCTCAAGGTAGAGGATGGGGCAGGCCAGACTGTTCATCAGGTGGCGGTCATGGGTGACCAGCAGCAGCGTGCCGGTGTAGGCCATGAGGGCCTCGGTAAGGTTTTCGCGGGTGTAGATGTCCAGATGGTTGGTGGGCTCGTCCAGAAACAGCAGGTTGGGCCGTTCCAGCACGATCTCCGCAAAGCGCAGGCGGGCCAGCTCGCCGCCGGAAAGCGCCTCGCAGGGCTTGAACACCGTCTCGCCCCGGAAGCCCAGCTTTGCCAGATGGCTGCGCACCTCCAGCTCGGTCATGCGGGGGTATTTGTTCCAGATCACATCGATGACCCGGCCCTGACCCAGACGGTTCTGCTGCTGGGCAAAGATGCTGGGCCGTGCGCCGGTGCCCAGCCGCACCATGCCGCCGGAGGGGCGGCGCTTGCCGTCCAGCACCTGCATCAGGGTGGACTTGCCCGCGCCGTTGGGGCCTGCGATCACCAGCCGCTGGCCGCGGCACACCGTGTAGGTAAAGGGTTCCAGCAGGGTGCGCTCCCCTATTTTGATGGTCAGGTTCTTGAGCAGCACCAGTTCGTTCCACGGTTCTACGTCATATTCAAACCGGAACTTGAGCTGGTTGGTCTCGTCCTTGGGCGCTTCGGTGATCTCCAGCTTTTCCAGCTGCCTGCGGCGGCTCTGGGCCATTTTGGTGGTGGAGGCGCGCACAAGGTTGCGGTCCACGTAGTCCTGCAGCTTTTCGGCCAGTGCCACATCTGCATCGTGCTGCTTCTGGCGCAGGGCATCGGCGGCTTCCTTCTGGGGCAGGTAGGCCGAGAAGTTGCCCTTGTAGGTGGTCATGGTCTGGTAGGAGACCTCCCAGATCTTCGTACACACGTTATCGAGGAAGTAGCGGTCGTGGCTGACCACCAGCACCGCACCGGAATAGCTTTTGAGGTAGTTTTCCAGCCATTCCATGGTGGCAAAGTCCAGGTGGTTGGTGGGCTCGTCCAGAATGAGCACGTCCGGCTTTTCCAGCAGCAGCTTTGCCAGCCGCAGCCTCGTCAGCTCGCCGCCGGAGAGCACCGCAATGTTCTTCTGCCATGTATCCTGCGCAAAGCCCATGCCGGACAGCACCTTTTTGATGTTCACATCCATGTTGTAGCCGTCGGCGGCATCCACGATGTTCTGCAGCTGGTCGTGCCGGGCCAGCAGCTCCGTGTCGTCCGGCTGCGCGGCCATTTTGCGTTCCAGCACCTGCATCTGGGCCATGGCATCCAGCACAGGGGCAAAGGTGGAGCGCATCTCGCCGTAGAGATCCAGCGTGGCATCCAGCTTTGCGTTCTGTTCCAGATAGCCCAGCGTCACGCCGTGGGTCACGCTGAACTCACCTTCGTAGTCCTGGTACTCGCCGGTCAAAATCTTGAGCAGGGTGGTCTTGCCCGCGCCGTTCTGGCCCACGATGCCGATGCGGTCCTCCCGCTCGACACTGGCGGTCACATCGTGCAGCACGATCTTTTCGCCAAAGCTCTTGCCTAGTTTTTCCAAATGTATCAGCATAGTTTTATGATCCCGTTCTCCATCCGCTTATTGGCTCAGCACTGGTGGCGGCGGTTCTTCAGGCCCACATTGGCCAGCTCTTCCTGCTCCATCACCAGCGGGTACAGCTCTTTCAGGTCTGCGATCTCATAGGTGGGCACCACCTTGCCGGGGTTCTCGGCGTGGCTGGGGTTATACCAGCAGGTGTCAAGGCCCGCATTCACACCGCCCTGAATGTCGCTGCTCAGGCCGTCGCCCACCACCAGCACATGCTCGCGGTTCTCCACGCCAAGGGCGCGCAGGGCCGCATCAAAAATTCTGCGGTTCGGCTTTTCGCTGTCCATCTTCTCGGAGACGAACACGTCCTCCATAAAGTTCAGCACACCGCTCTCGGCCAGACGGCGGATCTGCACCTTCTGGAAGCCGTTGGTCACAACGGCCAGCGTTGCCACCTCGGAAAGCTCCCGCAGCACATCCAGCACTTCCGGCCCCATCAGGTCCGGGTGGGTGGAGAGCTGTTCCAGATAGAAGCGGTTCATCTCGGCTCCGTCACCGGCGGCATCAATGGCCTTGAGGAAGCGGGTAAACCGCTCCGCCATGAGCTTTTCCCGCTTGATCTGGCCTTTTTCCAGCTGCCGCCACAGCTCCGAGTTGATGGTGCGGTAGGTCTGCACCGTTTCTGCGTCCGGCTCAATGCCGTAGTTCACCAGCGTTTCGGCCAGTGCCTTGCTTTCGGCTGCGTCAAAGTTCAGCAGGGTGTTGTCTGCATCGAACAGCACGCAATAATATTTTGCCATAAACCTTCCCTCTTTTCCTTCTGCCATGGCCTCAGCTGCCATGCGCTCAACAACAGGCAGAAGCCAGCCCTGCCGTAAACAGAGCTGGCTTCACATCATTCTGTTACAATTTCGTACGATGGTACGTCTGTCTGCTCCGGGTCGTTGTCCGGGCAGGTGGTTTTGACATCACAGGGGGTGGCGGCACACTTTGCCATTTCCTCTTCCAGCGCGCCGTTGTCCACGTTCTCCCAGTCGGTGCCGTAATCGTCCACGCTGCCGTCGGTCACGTTCTCTTCCCCGGGCAGCGCCGGGATGCGGGGTTCCTCGTAGTACATGCAAACGCCTCCCTTCCTGCCAGCCTATGCGGCACAGCAGGCCGGGGTGACAGCCTCAGGACGCGGAGTCCGTGGATGCGGACTGTTCGTTGGCGGCTTCCTTGCTGGCATTGGATTCCGAAGCCGCATGGGAGCTGCCAGAGCTTGCAGAGCTGCTCTCGCTGCTGGAGCTGCTATGGGAAGCCGAGCTGCTCTCACCAGAGTCCGCGTGGGACGAGCTGGTGCTGTGGGAAGAGCTGGCTGTTCCGTTGGAAGCAGAAGCCGAGCCTGCCGGGGAAGCCGTGCTCTCACTGCTGGAAGAGCTGTGAGACGAGCTGTCGGAAGAGCTGTGAGACGAGCTGCCGGAGGTGGATGTAGCCCCGGAGGATGCCCCGGAGGTGGTGCCGGACGATGCACCGGAAGAACTGGTGCTGCCGGAAGAACTGCTGCCCGACGTGCTGCCAGAGCTGCCGGAGCTGTGAGACGAGCTGCCGGAGCTTACGCCGCTGACCGTCACATTCAGGACGTTGCTGGTAACGGTGCAGCCGTTGTAGCTTGCCACTGCGTACACCTTAAAGGTCGCATTGAGCATGGAGGGGTCGATCTCCACCTTGACGCTGGTCTTGCCCGCCGCCTGCGGCACTTCCGCACCGTTGGCGTACCAGCGGATGCTGTCGGCAGTGAGGTGCTTGCCGCCCAGCTTTGCGGTAAAGGTGTAGGAATCGCCCAGCACGGCCTTGCCGGTGCTGCTGATATGCACGGAAGCCGCTGCAAACACGGCGGTCACGTCCACGTTCTGCTTGAAGTTCGTATCGGTGCGGGTCTTCTGGGTCACGCCGTCGCTCCACTTGACGAACACATAGCCGTCCTGCGGCACAGCCGTCACGCTGATGGATTGGGCGGCGCTGGTCACTTCATAGGAGAGGGATGTCTTGCCGCTGTCGCTGCCGCTGGAAAGGGTGCCGCCGGTCTTGTCCACCCGGTAGCTGGCCTGATACAGCACACCCTGCTCTTCGGAAGAGCCTGCAGCCTCCGAGCTGCTGGGTGCTGTCACCGCAGAGCTGGGGTTCGGGGTATACTCGGCGCGGGTGGGGATGTTGGCGGTGTCGGGCCGACGGTCGTCGGTCTGGTAAGCGTGGGTGCGCAGATAGCTCAGCATGGCCTTCAGGCCCACGGGCTTCAGGTGGATATCGCCGGTCTGGTAGTAATCCTCGCGGCCATAGCCGTTGGCATCCTTCAGCGCTTCGGCACTGTTGAGGAACTTCAGGCCCATCTGCTCACACATGGACAGCAGGGCCATGTTGAAATCGTCGATCTTGGTCTGGTCCATGTGGGGGTAGTTTGCGTGGTTTGCAGGCACCGGCGGCACCGTGTTCACGATGATGTCGGTGTAGGGGTAGCTTTCCTGAATGGCCTGCACCAGCGCGGTGTAGTTCTTGATGAACTCGTCCACGCTCATGCCGGTATCGTTGGTGCCCAGCATGATGACCACGCGGCGGGGCTTCATTTTGGCCACGGCCTGCGCGATGGTGTAGGTGCTGCTGTCCTTTTTAAAGGTAACGATGCCCTCGTTCAGGGCGGCATGGGTGCCAATGCCCTCCTTGGCGCAGAACTGCTGCAGGCTGATCAGGCCGTTGGCGTACAGGCGCACCGTGTTGGAATCGCCGAGGAACAGCGTTTCCTTCTGGTAGCTCTCGCCCGCGTCGGCGGTCTCCGGCAGCAGGGCGGCAGAGGTCTCGCTGATCTGGTAGTGATCCGAGATATCCTCTTCGCCCGGCACCAGCACCTCGCTGGAGGGCTGTTCCCCCGGGGCCGCAGGGGTCTTGCCGCGCTTGAGCAGCGTCATGGTAATGGCAATGGTCAGAATGGCTGCCAGCGCGCACACACTGCACACCAGCACAGCCTGCTTCTGCATAGGAGTAAGCGATTGCTTTTCCGGTCGTGTATTTCTCATATTTCTCACCATTCACTTAGTTTCCGGCACAGGGCCTTCCGGTCATGCCTGTCCGTTCAGGATCTGGTCTGCAAGGCTGGCGCAGCTTTCGGCCAGCAGCACCGGGTGGAAGGGTTCCAGCTCTTCCCTGCTGCCGTAGCCGTACAGCGCACCGGCGGCATCCAGCCCGCAGTCCGCAGCGCCGCGCATGTCGTCGTTGCGGTCGCCCACCATCAGCACCCGCCTGCCCTGCATCATGGGCTGGGCCAGCACATGGCGCACCACGTCGGTCTTGGTGTCGCGGCTCTCGTCCATGGACGCGCCGCCGATAAAATCAAAATAGCCTGCAAGGCCCTTTTCTTCCAGAATGGGCGTGACGACCTGCGTAGGCTTGGAGGTAGCGGTGCACAGCACAAGGCCCGCGTCCTTCAGGCGCTGCAGCATCTCTGCTGCACCGTGGTAGGCGGCGCACTCGTGGCTGCCCTTGACGGCGTAGCTGTCGCGGTACAGGTCGGTGGCCTTTTCAATGAGGGCCGGGTCGGTAAAGTGCTCACCAAAGCTCTTGCGCAGCGGCGGGCCAAGGTAGCGGCGCAGGTTCACATTTGTGGTGTCCACGCCCATCTTGGCAAAGACTTCTTTTAATGTATTTATGATACCGGGAGCGGAATCGATCAGGGTCCCGTCCACATCAAACAGGATCGCATCGTAGTTCAGCAATTTGTAAATTTCCTCACTTTCATGGTGATACATTGTATAGTATAGCACAGAATCCCGTTATCAGCAATTCCAACAAATGGTTTTTACAAAAATTATGCATTCAAGCAGAGAAAAGGCCCGCCCGGCATCCGGACAGGCCTTTCC
>UMGG01082779.1_pt1 | contig 11560 bp, 10 predicted proteins | sample 1965211 | NCBI WGS metagenome assembly UMGG01 (sample SAMEA4836064, study PRJEB28245) | human gut metagenome | biome: gut microbiome; material: fecal sample | place: Denmark | collected 2008 | reverse complement strand
TGGGATATAAAAAACAGCCTTCAGCCGCTATCTCCTTCCATCAGGGCGTTTGCGAGAGCGACTGAAGGGCTGAATGCTTTTATCCCTGCAAATACAAACGATTAAAGCATAAGTGCACGATGAACCGATTCGTGAATCATTACCAGAGCTGTGATCCCTATGAAATTTCCCCTTTTCATTTTAATAATTACCCCAGGCATCTGTGAAGATGTCATTAACCTAACCAGTTAATTGCGAAGCCGCCATTACCTTCTTTCCCACGGTATGGCGGTCTTTTTTAAATACAACGCTTGCTTAAATAGCGAACCGGATACCATACAGACAAGAATCCTACTGCCAACACTGTAATGAAAATAAGTACCACATCCCACAGATGGACACTCACCGGATAAGCATCTACCACAAAAGTACCACCCCCTCCGCCAAGGGTAATCAGACCATACTTCTGCTGGATGAAACATAATATCAAACCCAGAATAATACCGGAAATGGCTCCAAACAAAGAAATCAGACGGCCTTCAAATAAAAAGATACGGGATATAAGTTTGCCACTGGCACCAAGGCTGCGCAATGTAATGACATCGTCTTTCTTGTCCAAAATCAACATAGAAAGAGAACCGATGACATTAAAACAGGCAATCATCAGAATAAAAGTAAGAAACAGATAAGAAATCAGTTTCTCTATTTCCATGATACGGAAGACATCGGCTTGCTGCTGATAACGGTTCTGTACCACAAAGTCATCACCCAGCATTTTCTCTATTTTAGATTGTACGGATGACACATTAGCATTTGGCTTCAGCTTCAGCTCAATGCCGGAAACCTCTGTCGTATAGTCCAATAAGTTACGAAGAAAATCAAGGGAAGTGAGAATATAACTTTCATCATACTTCTGTTGGTTGACCACAAACACAACACCCGGCGAATAAAGATAGTCGCGATTGAAAGAAGCCCCGGGGTTCGCCATATTCACTTTGGCATTCCGCTTGGGAAGGTACACCTGCAAAGGATCTACAAACGCCAGTCCTGTGCCCAAAGTCGAAACCAGTTCCACACCCATCACTCCATAATTCACAATCGAATCATGAAGAATAAATTCACCGGCTCCGTAAAGAATGCTGTCTATTTCAGTTAAATCTTCAAAATTATCTTCTACCCCTTTCAGCACTACCATGGCCTGACGGTCTTTATATTGTACCATCGCATTCTCTTCCAGAGTCTCTGTAGATACCGATACTTCGGGAAGCGCACAGACCGCACGAATTTTTTCATTCTGCCCATCGAATACTTTTCCTTCACGGACCGTAATCTTCAGTTGAGGATCAAAAGCCGTGAAAAAGCTGGCTACCATATCCTGAAATCCGTTAAAGACGGAAAGCGTACAGACCAGTGCAAGCGTAGCAAGTGCTACCCCGCATACCGACACGCCGGATATAATGTTGATAGCATTATGCTTCTTCTTCGAGAAAAGATAACGCCGGGCTATGTAGAAGGGGAAATTCACTTCAGCAAAGAGTCAATCTTCTCAATATAATCCAGCGAATCGTCCACGAAAAACTTTAATTCGGGGATAATCCGTAATTGATGACGTACACGAGTACCAAGCTCATAGCGAATGGTTTTCATGTTCTCATTGATATTCTTCACTATTTCTTCAGCTTTCTCGGATGGGAAAACGCTCAGGTAAACACGGGCGATACTCATATCGGGACTGATACGAACAGCGCTGACCGATACCAATGTACCCGGCATTGCCTTTGTTTGAAGCAGGAATATCTCGCTCAACTCCTTCTGTAACAGGCGAGATATTTTATTCTGTCTGGTTGTTTCCATAAACTTATTTACAATTTTACGATTTATAATTCAAATTTTCTTCCTTATGATCGTCAATCCGTCACGCAAAGGAAGAATTACTTTTTCCACCCGGCTATCCGTAGCGATGAAATCATTAAAAGCCTTGATACCGATAGTCTGCGTATCTGAGCTGCGAGGTTGCTCCAGCACATGCCCATCCCACAAAGTATTGTCGGCAATAATATACCCACCTGCGGAAAGATGTTTTAAAACCATCTCATAATAATCGATGTACATCCGTTTATCACCGTCAACAAAAGCCAGATCGAACGTAATACCTAACTGAGGAACAAGCTCCAGAGCATCTCCGATATAAAATCGGATCTTGTCCGCAAAGGGAGAATTCTCCAGCCAGGGACGGGTGAAATCCTCTTGTTCATCATTTATCTCAAACGTATGCAACATTCCGCCCTCCCGGAGTCCTTCCGCCAGACAAAGGGCAGAATAACCGCTATACGTTCCGATTTCCAGTATTTGCCAGGGACGAATCATTTCCACGAACATTTTCAGCATCCGCCCCTGTAAGTGCCCGGAAGCCATACGGGGACGAAGCAATTTCACATGCGTATCCCGATAGAGCGCCTTCAGATAGTCACTTTCGGCATCGATATGCTGCAAAATATATTCATCAATAGATTCAGTCTCCTGCATAAAACCCGGTCTTATAAATAACAGTTAGAGATAACGATTGTTGTTAGGCAATACAGTTTCTCCCGCATGCTTCAACGCATCTTCCACAACGTTGATTTCAAGGAAGGAAGTTTGCGTACCTGCCTTACCGCTACTTAAATAACCCACCATATCAGATGGCTGCAAGCGTCCCTCTTTCAAAAGACGGCGCAGAGCGGCAAAGTAGTATTCCTGTCCGTTGGCCAATTCCGGCATATAGATAGCTTCCACACCGTAAGAAAGAGCCAGATGACGCATCGTTTTTTCCTTATAGCAGATAGCCAACACCGGGAATTTACCACGGAAAGCAGCCAGATTACGGGCTGTCCGTCCACTGTAGCTATCTGTAATGATAGCGCGTATCTTCAGTTTCGATGTAGCTTTCACCGCTTGTTTAGCGAGGAATGCCGTCACGTCGTTGCTGTTTTCGTTCAACGGGATACGGATATCGTTTTCTTCCAGCTTATCCTTTTCAGCCTGAGCTGCGATCTTAGTCATTGTCTTCACTGCATCCACCGGATATTTGCCATAAGCAGTTTCACCGCTCAGCATCAAAGCATCTGTACGATAATAGATTGCATTTGCAATATCAGTCACCTCCGCACGAGTCGGACGGGGATTGTTGATCATCGTATGAAGCATCTGAGTTGCAACGATTACCGGCTTCTTTGCCAGAATACATTTGCGGATCAGCACACGCTGGATACCCGGAATACGTTCCTGCGGAACTTCGATACCCAGGTCACCACGGGCTACCATCACACCATCCGCCACTTCAAGGATCTCGTCAATGTTGTCTACGCCCTCCTGATTCTCAATCTTGGCAATAATGCGGATATCACTGTTGTGTGCATCCAGAATCTCACGGATATCGAGCACATCCTGACGGTTGCGCACGAAAGAGTGAGCGATGAAATCGATATCTTTTTCGATGGCATAAAGTATATTATTGCGGTCTTTTTCTGTCAATGAAGGAAGATTGATACGAACACCCGGTACGTTCACGCTCTTGCGGCTTCCCAGCGTTGCATCGTTTTTCACTTCGCAAAGCAGATAATCGGCGGTCTTGTCGATCACTTCCAGTTCCAGATCACCATCATCAATCAACACCAGTCCTCCGATATTCAAATCGTTCACAAAATCCGGATACGAAACAGCAATGCATTCACGAGTCGTCTCCTGATCAGGATTACCGACAATCTTCACTTTATCACCTATCTGATAGGGGATCGGTTCCGCATTGGCAGTCGTACGTACTTCCGGTCCTTTGGTATCCATCAGAATCGCAATCCGGTTGGATACGGAACGAACATTGGCAATCAACGCTTCAAAACCTTCACGGCTAGCGTGAGCCGTATTCATACGCACTACATTCATCCCAGCTTCAAACAGCTGTTTTATAAAGTCCACATCGCAACGTCTATCCGAAATGGATGCAACGATTTTTGTCTGTTTCAGTAACATAGCCTTTTTACCTATTTAATATATTAATACCTTATTTATTATCTAACAAAGCCTCCAGAGCCAAACGATACGAATTCAGCCCGAAACCACAGATGACTCCTTTGCACGCACAGGCAATCATAGATACATGCCGAAAAGACTCGCGGCTATGTACATTAGAGATATGAACCTCGATCACCGGAGAAGTCACAGAACGAATGGCATCCTGCAAAGCGATGGATGTATGCGTATAAGCACCGGCATTCAGAATGATGCCGTCTGCCTCAAAACCTACCTGCTGAATGCAGTCAATCATTTCTCCCTCAATGTTCGATTGAAAATAGTCGATCTCCAAATCAGCATACCTTTTACGAAGCTCAGCCAGATAGTCTTCAAATGTAACACTTCCGTATATGGAAGGTTCACGCTTGCCCAACAGATTGATGTTCGGGCCATTAATAATTTGTATTCTCATCGCCGTAGTCCTGCTTTTTTAATACCTTTGTATCCAAAGAACAATATTTCAGGCTACAAAGGTAGAAAAAAGAAATGGAAATCAACGAAAAAAACAAGAAGAAGGAGCAACAAGCACTGATAATCAGAAAGTATCGGCAGTATCTCAAACTGGAAAAGTCTTTATCTCCCAATACATTGGACGCTTATCTGACCGATCTGGATAAACTGATGAGTTTTCTGACGCTGGAAGGGATAGACGTCCTCGAAGTATGCCAGTCGGACCTCCAGCGCTTTGCTGCGGGTTTACATGACATTGGCATCCATCCCCGCTCGCAGGCACGCATTTTATCCGGCATCAAGTCTTTCTTCCGTTTTTTGATTATGGCGGATTATTTGGAAGCCGACCCCAGCGAATTACTGGAAGGTCCTAAGATAGGACTTAAACTTCCCGAAGTACTGACGGTAGAGGAAATAGATACCATCATCTCCGCCGTAGACCGCAGCAAAGCCGAAGGCCAACGCAACAGAGCTATCCTGGAAACATTATACAGCTGCGGACTACGCGTATCCGAACTTGTCAATCTCAAGCTATCTGACCTCTACTTCGATGAGGGTTTCATAAAAGTAGAAGGCAAAGGAAGCAAGCAACGCCTTGTTCCTATCTCTCCCCGTGCCATTAACGAGATCAAACTTTATTTCGCAGACCGCAACCAAATAGAAGTTAAAAAAGACTATGAGGATTTTGTATTTGTCAGCCAGCGAAGGGGCAAATCACTTTCCCGAATCATGATCTTTCACATGATAAAAGAATTAGCGCAAAATGCAGGTATCACCAAGAACATCAGTCCGCACACTTTCCGACACTCTTTTGCCACTCATTTACTGGAAGGTGGCGCCAATCTACGGGCCATCCAGTGCATGCTCGGACATGAGTCCATCGCAACGACCGAAATTTATACCCATATCGACCGCAACATGCTTCGTAGCGAGATTATCGAGCATCACCCCCGAAATATTAAGTATCGGAAAGAAAAAGAGTCAAGTTTTCATTAAATTATGATAAAAACCTCCTGCTAACTACATAATTATATTAAGAATTAATATCTTTGCGATGTTTTTACTTTATTAGGATTGAAAAGGGGTTATAAATATGACGATATTTCAATTACAAACATTTAATTTATACCTAAAATGACAAAGAAGTTGTACTTGCCTTTACTCATGGCAATTGTTGTTGCACTTTTCTCTTCGTGCAAGAAAATGGGTCCCCTGTCAGCGGACTACTTCACTGTTACTCCACAAGTGTTGGAAGCAGTAGGTGGTAAAGTTCCTGCTACCATTAACGGTAAATTCCCTGAAAAGTATTTCAAGAAAAAAGCTGTAGTAGAAGTTACTCCGGTTTTGAAATGGAATGGCGGTGAAGCTAAAGGGCAAAGTGCTGTATTCCAAGGAGAAAAAGTAGAAGGAAACGATCAGACTATCTCTTACAAAGTAGGTGGTAGCTATACGATGAAAACGTCTTTCGACTATGTTCCTGAAATGGCTAAATCTGAACTGTGGCTTGAATTTAAAGCTAAAGTTGGTAACAAAGAAGTTGTTATTCCTGCAGTAAAAGTCGCTGACGGTGTAATCTCTACTTCTGAGTTGGTAAACAACACATTGGGCAGCGCTAACCCGGCATTGGGCGAAGATGCTTTCCAACGTATCATCAAGGAAAAGCACGATGCTAACATCATGTTCTTGATCCAACAAGCTAACATCCGTTCAAGCGAGTTGAAGACTGCAAAAGAATTCAACCAGGAAGTTGCTAACGTAAACAGCGCTGAAAACAAGAAGATCAGCAACATCGAAGTTTCTGCTTATGCTTCTCCTGATGGTGGTGTAAGCCTGAATACAACTCTGGCAGAAAACCGTGAAAGTAACACTACCAAGATGCTGAACAAAGACTTGAAGAAAGCTAAGATCGACGCTCCGGTTGACGCTAAATATACTGCACAGGACTGGGAAGGCTTCCAGGAACTGGTTTCTAAATCTAACATCCAGGACAAAGAACTGATCCTTCGCGTACTGTCTATGTATCAGGACCCTGCACAGAGAGAACAGGAAATCAAGAACATCTCTTCTGTATACAAGAACCTGGCTGACGATATCCTTCCTCAACTGCGTCGTTCTCGTTTGACTTTGAACTACGAAATCATCGGTAAGTCTGACGAAGAAATTGCTAAGCTTGCTTCTTCTAATCCTTCTGAACTGAATGTGGAAGAATTGCTGTATGCTGCTACACTGACTAACGATCCTGCTAAACAGGAAGCTATCTATACTCAGGCTACCAAACAGTTCCCTAACGATTACCGTGGATACAACAACCTTGGTAAACTGGCTTATCAGGCTGGTAACGTTGACAAAGCTGAATCTTACCTGAAGAAAGCTGCCAGCGTAAACGCTACTCCTGAAGTTAACATGAACTTAGGTTTGATTTCTTTGATCAAGGGTGACAAAGCTGCTGCTGAAGCTTACTTCGGTAAAGCTGCAGGTACAAAAGAACTTGGCGAATCTATGGGTAACCTGTACATCGCTCAAGGTCAGTATGAAAGAGCAGTTAACTCATTCGGTGACGCTAAAACTAACAGTGCTGCTTTGGCTCAGATCCTTGCTAAGGACTACAACAAAGCTAAAAACACATTGGCAGGCGTAGAAAAACCTGATGCTTACACAGACTACCTGATGGCGGTTCTGGGTGCTAGAACTAACAATTCTTCTATGGTAACTAGCAGCTTGAAGAGCGCTATTGCTAAAGAACCTGCGTTGGCTAAGAAGGCTGCAACAGACTTGGAATTCTCTAAGTTCTTCACAAATGCAGATTTCATGAGCATCATTAAATAAGAGAATTACCACTCTATTTTAAATATTGAGAATTGCTCGTCATTACAAATGACGGGCAATTCTTTTTTTTATCTGTAAAAAACCGTACTTTCGCAGAAAAGAAATCAAAGCAATGAAAAAGAGCAGCATTTTAATCCTCATACTTATCTGTCTGGCCGGATGCAAAAAGAGCTCCAACGAGACAACCATCACAGGAGAGATCAAAGGACTCGGCACTGATACACTTTATCTGTACGGCATGGACGAACTCTACGACCGGATAGACACCATTTATGCAGAGAATGACAAGTTCTCTTACACCACCAATGTAGATACGATCACTTCTGCCTATCTATTGCTCAAGAATCAAATAGAATATCCTATTTTCCTGGACAAAGGAAACAAGATCAAGATAAAAGGAGATACAATCAACCTTAATTTCTTGACTGTCACTGGAAATATATACAACGAAGAGTTTACAGACTTTCAGCAAGCACTGGAAGGACCGGTCAATCCTTCGGAAAAGATTGATGAAGAAGCAACTGATAAGACAAGAAATGTAGAGGAAACAAAAACTGCTGAAGAGAAAGCGGAAGAATTCATCCTGCAACACCACTCCTCTTATGTCAGCCTTTACTTATTAGATAAATACTTCGTTCAGAAAGAATCACCGGATTTCACTAAAATCAAAAAGCTGGTTGATGTAATGACAGGGGTATTACAGGATAAACCATATGTCGAACGGTTGACTGAAACGATCACTCAAGCGGAGAAAGCAGAGGTTGGCAAATATGCGCCTTTCTTCAGCCTGCCCAATGCCAAAGGAGAAAAGATCACCCGTTCATCGGATGCATTCAAACAAAAAAGCCTGTTAATTAACTTCTGGGCTTCCTGGAACGATAGCATCTCCCGGAAACAGAACAATAGCGAACTAAGAGAAATCTACAAGAAGTACAAGAAGAACAAATATATAGGCATGCTCGGTATTTCACTGGATGTAGACAAACAGCAATGGAAAGACGCCATCAAGCGTGATACACTGGAATGGGAACAAGTATGCGATTTCGGTGGACTCAATTCTGAAGTTGCCAAGCAATATTCCGTCTGGAAAATACCTGCCAACATACTTCTCTCGTCAGATGGAAAGATTGTAGCCAAGAATCTTCAGGGGGAAGAACTGAAAAAGAAAATAGAAAAGATTGTCGAAGAAGCGGCAGAAAAAGAAAAGAAAAACAAACAGAAAAAATAAACGATCATCAAACGTGCTAATTAAAGTTTTCGGAGCGGCTGTTCAAGGGATTGATGCAACACTCATCACAATCGAAGTCAACAGTTCACGTGGCTGTATGTTCTATCTCGTCGGTCTTCCGGATTCTGCGGTTAAGGAAAGTCACCAACGTATTATCTCCGCACTGCAAGTCAATGGCTATAAGATGCCGACCAGCAATCTGGTCGTAAATATGGCTCCTGCCGATATCCGCAAAGAAGGTTCGGCTTATGATTTGCCTCTCGCTATCGGCTTGCTGGGTGCCAGCGAAACCATATCGTCTGAGAAGTTATCCCGTTATCTGATGATGGGAGAACTTAGCCTTGACGGGAGCATCCAGCCTATCAAAGGAGCACTTCCTATTGCCATCAAAGCTCGCGAAGAAGGTTTTGAGGGACTCATTATTCCTCAGCAAAATGCACGGGAAGCAGCGGTCGTTAATCAATTGAAGGTATATGGTGTCAGTAATATCAAAGAAGTCATAGAGTTTTTCAATAACGAAAAAGAACTGGAGCAGACAATAGTCAACACACGGGAAGAGTTTTATCAACAGCAGACAGCCTTTGACCTGGACTTTGCAGATGTAAAAGGACAAGAAAATGTAAAAAGAGCATTAGAGGTAGCAGCTGCCGGAGGACATAATCTACTAATGATCGGTGCTCCCGGCAGTGGCAAATCTATGATGGCTAAACGGTTACCCTCCATTCTTCCTCCTCTCTCCCTGGGTGAGAGCCTGGAAACGACCAAGATACACTCTGTTGCCGGAAAACTAAACCGGGGTTCTTCACTGATCTCCCAACGCCCGTTCCGTGATCCTCATCACACGATATCGCAAGTAGCCATGGTCGGCGGCGGAAGTTTTCCACAGCCGGGAGAAATCAGTCTGGCACATAATGGAGTTTTATTTTTGGATGAACTACCGGAATTTAACAGAGGAGTGCTGGAAGTATTGCGCCAACCACTTGAAGACCGGCAGATAACCATCTCTCGTATAAAGAGCACCATCAGTTATCCAGCCAATCTGATGCTCATCGCATCCATGAATCCATGTCCGTGCGGATACTATAATCATCCGACCAAAGCATGTGTTTGCAGTCCCGGACAGGTGCAGAAGTATCTGAACAAAATATCCGGCCCATTACTGGACCGCATTGACATACTATCGATGATTATATAATCTTATTTTTATTTCATTTTAAGATTTATAAAAATAAACTTCACGAGAACTTGAAAAAGCTATTTGGTGCGCTTTATATTGGCCTTACGAACAACTATTAGGTAAAACTTACAAGAATGTGGAAAACTAACCAATAAAAGCAGCTATGATAGCATAAAAAAAGAGATAACCTCCAATTCTGCTTATCTCTTTTTAATTTGATTATTTATTCTCTTTACCAAAGCAAACAAAATAACTTTACAAGAGTTCAATCTCTTCCTTCGTTAACCCTGTAGCCTGTGAAATTACATCAATAGCTATTCCTAACTTTTTAAAATTACGAGCATTCTCTCTTTTTTCTTCTTCTCTTCCTTCTTCTCTTCCTTCTTCTCTTCCTTCTTCCCTACCTTTCTTTTCCGCCGTAGATATAACACTATACCAGTCACGGAAATTTTTCAGACTGTCCCAATATTCACTCAGTTCAGTCTTGGTAAACTTAGCTATCTCCGCAGTTTCAAAGAGGCGGTCAAAAACTCTGTTCTGTAATGCTCTGGGACGTTCAAGCAGAGAGGCAAGGTTACGCAGAACAAAAAGCCACTTGTCAAACATACTATCCAACTCATCCTCAGTCTTATTGAATTTAGGCATCTCAAGATAAACAAAGGTAAGTTTATCATAGAACACCTTGTGCGTATAAAGATCCACAAGTTTCACCTCATGATGGAAATACTCCTCATCAGAATTGTCAAAGGAAAAATTCAGGATACCCACTACATAAACAGCCTTCAACTCATAATCCCATTCCCCTCGTTTAGCCTGTTCACGAATAGGAAAGGTGGAGTAAAAGACGCTACGATCCTTGAAGAACTGCTGTTCACCACGCTGCATCTCTACCAGAAACTTCTCACCCTTCTCATTCTCACAATATACATCAAATACGGCCCGACGGTCATATTCCTGTGTTCCAAGATGCTCTGCATTAAGATAAGTTACATCCTTGATTACTTCCTCCTTGAATAAGAGCGCATTTAAAAAGCTAATTAACAACTCCTTATTCATAGCTGTTCCAAAAAGCAGTTTAAATCCAAAATCGGTATATGGATTTACATATTTATCCTGAATTCCTTCTGTTCCCATGTGCTTTCTATTTTTATAATTTCAAAATCAAATCGCGGAAATATCTCATTGTATAACCAACACGAGAGGCCGTTAAAAATGCCTCAATAAACCTTCCCGACACTTATGTACAAAAGTAGCAATAATCAAGTAAAAATCAAGCAGAAAGAGGCTATTTTAACAGAAAGATAAAAAGTAACCGGGATTATTCTTTAATTGTATATAACTCTGATATTTACAATTCATATGACTTCAGTGATCATACAGGTCATTCTTTTAGACCATCCGGCTTCCTCTCATTATCAAGATATAATATCAGGCCGTTTTTCTCCCCCTCCCATCACCCGAAATCCTTATAGATGAGAATAAATTGAAGCACAGAGATTGCACCGGTACTAAATGGTGCACACAGCTTCAAACAAGATTAAACAATTTCCGGGTTGAGCCCAATACTTAGAAGATCATTGGGAGATTCAATTCGAAGGATAGCAGCGGTACCGGTAATTATTACAGCTACAGTCTGGGTAATGAAAGTATGACAGCCTATCAAAGAGTCAAGTCAGGACGGAGAGTCTTGATAACGGCTCTTTATTTTTTTCTTCTCCTTCCCTCTTCACCTTAAACCCTTATATATGACAAGAATAAAAACAAGAGAAAAGAGAACAAGAACATATTATTAACTAACAATTAAAATCAAGAGAAAAATGAAACATTTAATGAAAGGAATCAGAATCGCA
>UMGG01054280.1_pt1 | contig 11617 bp, 8 predicted proteins | sample 1965211 | NCBI WGS metagenome assembly UMGG01 (sample SAMEA4836064, study PRJEB28245) | human gut metagenome | biome: gut microbiome; material: fecal sample | place: Denmark | collected 2008 | reverse complement strand
ATTTCTTTTTTCGTCTGTTTTCCTCTAATGAATCAAATAGTTAATTTCTTCTTTTTCCGGCATTGATTTTAATGCTCCTTTTTTTGTTGTTACAAGTGCGGCAGCAGCATTACTGATCTTTAACATTTCTGCAAGTTCTGTTTCGGAGAGGTTTTGTAAGTCATGTTCTAAGATATAGTTTAATGCACTGCCGCAGAAGGTATCTCCGGCACCTGTTGTTTCTATGGTATCAACTTCAAATCCAGCCTGCTCTACTTTTTGCCCTTTATAGTAAGCCCGGCTTCCGTCTGCTCCCATTGTAAGGAGTATGAGCGGAATATTATATTTATCTATCAGGTACTGTATTCCTTCATCGTAATCTTCTTTGCCAGAGACAAATTGAATTTCGTTGTCGGATATTTTTAAAATATCGCAGTTGGCAAATCCATATTCCATCTGCGTTCTGGCAAGTTCTAATGACTCCCATAATGGTGGGCGAAGGTTCGGGTCAAAGGAGATAAGACAGCCATTTTCTTTTGCTGTTTTTACTGCCTTTTTGGTAGCTTCCCGCACGCCTTCTGCCGTCATTGATAACGTGCCAAAATGGAATATTTTTGATTGTTTTATTGTTTCTTCGTTTACTTCTGCGGCTGTAAGCATCATATCAGCTCCAGGATTTCGATAAAAAGAAAAGTCTCTGTCCCCATTTTTAAAAGTATGTACAAATGCTAAGGTCGTATTTACCTGATTATCAAATATGAGATTGGAAGCATGAATTCCGGCTTCTTCGATCGTTTCTTTTAACATTTTTCCGAACTGATCATTTCCTACTTTTCCGATGAATGCTGTTTTTTTCTCCATTTTCTGAAGAAATGCAAGTACATTACATGGTGCACCGCCCGGACAGGCTTCAAATAATGGATTGCCCTGTTCGCTCTGCCCATTCATAGTAAAGTCTACAAGCAGTTCTCCTAACGCTGTCACATCTATCGTTTTCTTATTTTCTTCCATCTTTCTTTTTACCTTTCCTTCCAATACTGTCTAGATACTATACTTCTTCGTGATGGTGAACAATAAAACTTCCCAGCTCATATCCTGTTACACTTCCCGTATTTTCTTTTGAGAGGAAAGTAACTTTCTGTTTTAAATTCTCGCTATAAACACGAGTTGTCATAACTGTTTCTCCATCATTAATAAAAATTTCTATTGCAGAAGTATCTGAGAAGATTGTGAGATTTCTCAACTTCTCCACCTTCGTAGCTCTCTCTTTTCTTCCCCGTCCACTTTTGCCCATATTTAAACGGAGAATTCCTTCTTCCAGAGATAGAATAACATCTTCTCGAAGCTGCAGCTTCATCGAGCGACTTTGCTGCTCACGTTCTTTTTCTACTATTTCTACTTTCTCTGCTTTTTCTTCAAAATCTATATGAAGCTCAAAGCAGCTATCTTCCGGCTCCCACTGCGTAAACTCCGACAACGCACAATGGAATTCATTTTTACGTAGTTCCTGCATTTCTTTTAATGGCTTCTGCAGCAGCTTTCCGTCTTTAAAAGAAAGTTCTCTTGGCATAGTGAGAGCATGAATCCAGTCATAGGAAACGGTAGCATCATTGTCATATTCTGCATCCGGAATTCCCATCCATCCAATTAAAATACGTCTGCCCTGTTCATCTTGAAATGTCTGTGTCGCATAAATGTCAAATCCTTTATCAAATTCAACAAATGTTCCGAACTCATATTTTTTATTTACTAAGTCAAAGTTCACCGGAAAATATCCACATTGGTACACATTTTGATAATCATATCCTTTCTGCTCTACTCCCTGTGGGCAGCAGGTCATGATCTGCTGTCCATCGATTTCAAACAGGTCTGGACATTCCCACATATAACCGAATGTTTTTTCCGGATAAATAGTATCATACCACTTCCAGTTTTTTAAATCTGCTGACTGAAAAAGAAGCGCACAGCCTCTGTCTTTTTCATCTCGTCCGCCCTGAATCATATAATACGTTCCGTCTTTTTCGTAGACTTTTGGATCTCTTACATGCTTTGACATATTGGAAGGATAATCATCGTTTGTCATTACCATTTCCTTATATGTGATATGTTTTCCATCCGGGCTGAAAAGATGCATCGTATTCTGCTCTCTTCCATTCATGATGTAATCATATTCTTTATCGTGAAGCTTTACATTTCCCGTATAAAAGAAGTGAATCCCATCTTCTTTTACAATGGCAGAACCACTGTATACGCCATCTCTGTCCCATTTAGTATCTGGGAAGAGGAATGGTTCCTCCTCCTCGTAATGAATCCAGTCCTGCGTTGTATAGTGTCCCCAAAGCTTCGTTCCCCAGCCTGCAAGAAACGGGGTGTATTGAAAATAAATATGATTTATTCCATGAAACTGACACAGTCCATTTGGGTCATTCATCCAGCCTGTCGGTGGCATCATGTGAAAATGCAATCGGTTCTTATCACGTTTTACATTTTCCCGCATATTTTTATGTTTGGGATATTCTTCTAAATATATCTCTTTATTCATTCATTCACCTATCTGTTTCTTTCAAGAATACCTCGGCATTCTTGCTGTGAGATGTGCGTCATGCAATCCTGCCTGAGGCTATATCCGATATGGGAATCATCTCACATCTGTCTCATTTATTTTTCAATTTCAGCAATGACTCTGTCTGCCGGAATCTGCTCGTTAATTTTAAGCACATTTCCTGTCGGAACTTCTGTAAAGACTACTAGAATTTCGGAAGAATATCCTTTGGATTCTACCAATTCTTTATCAAACTTCACAAGCATATCGCCTGCTGCCACCTGCTGACCTTCTTTTACAAAGACTTCAAAGCCTTCTCCCTTCATATTCACGGTATCAATTCCGCAATGAATAAGAATTACTGTTCCATCTTCTGTCTCAAGTCCTACGGCATGACCTGTAGGATATACGAGTTTTACCTTTGCATTACAAGGTGACATCACAAATCCATTTTCCGGAAAAACAACTACACCATCGCCTAAGATTTTTTTAGAAAATGTCTGGTCAGAAGATTCTGAAATAGGCTTTACTTCACCTTCTGCCGGTGCATAGAAAATACTTTCCACAACATCTTTTGCTTCTGCTTTTTTTCCGTCATCTGTGCTGTTTGTTTCTTCCTCAATAGTTTCTGCCTTATTCACTGTTGTCCACATTTTTCCGATTATCGCTGTAGCAACAAACCCGATAGCAAGTGCAATAACATGTGCAACGATATAATTAATGTATCCATGATTTGCAGGGTTTGCGATTGCCATTCCCGGAAGTGCTGTCGTACCGAAACCAAGTGCAGTTAATTTTGAGAAATATACATATGCGCCAGCAGCAGCTCCACCGATACATCCTCCAATCAGAGGGAAACGATAACGAAGGTTTACACCAAAGATTGCTGGCTCACTGATACCAAATAATGTGGAAGCAAAACTTGGAATACAAATTTCTCTTGCCTTAACATTCTTCCAGTTTAATGCAAGATAGCCCAGAACAGCGCCACCCTGTCCCATAAGCGCAACTGACATCAATGGATTTAAGAAGTTTGTTCCTGTAGCAGCGATAAGTTGTGCCTCTACCGCTCCAATAATATGATGAAGTCCTGTGATAACGACAATCTGCTGAATTCCGGCAAATAATGCATAACCAAATGCGCCAAGATGGTTTGTACTCCATACAAGACCATCTGTGATTCCATTAGAAAGAATTCTTCCTACAGGACCTACGATCGTAAATAATAAAACGGTTGAAATAAATACGGTAAGCATTGGTGCAACTAATAACTTTACAACATCAGGAATCTTACGATTAAAGAAATTATCAAGTTTTGCTACTACCCATCCCATCATGAGTGCGATAATAATTCCACCCTGGAAACCTACCATTTCAATCTTTAATCCAAATAAACGGATGATTTCCGGATCAACAGCTCCCTGCGCTGCCTGATAAGCATTTGCAAGGGAAGAATCAAGCATAATTGCTCCTACTACCATACCAAGAACAGGATTACCACCAAATCTCTTTACAGCAGAATAGCAGACTGCCATTGGCAGGATTGCAAAAATACCAGTCGCTGCAAGACTGACTAATCGGTTAATCGCATATAAGGTATCATGTGTCTTTACAACCTCCATTCCACCTAAAACACTTGTAATTCCCATAAGAAGGGCTGCGGCAAGAAGTGCCGGCATAATTCCAATAAATACATCAGAAAGTGACTTAATAACTGCCTGTACCGGATTCTGTTTCTTATTACTCTGCTCCTTCAGATCACCTAATGACATATTCTGCGTATGCGTGTACTCTGCAAAAACATCATACACATCATTTACAACACCTGCTCCAAAAATCAACTGGAGCTGATTTCCTGCAATAAATGCACCTTTTACTTTATGAATCTCTTCTAATTTTTCAATATTCGCAAGGCTGTTATCCTGTAACACAATGCGAAGTCTTGTCGCGCAATGTGCTGTTCCCTGAATATTTTCCATTCCGCCAATACACGCAACTATCTGTTTTGATATTTCCAGATATTCATTCCTATTTATCATTTTTACTCTCCTCATTTTCATTTTGGAACCGGTTCTGTTTTCGTGTTTCATTATATCACCTTAATCTTTCATGTCAACATTAAATTATCTATTTTTTTATTTTCGGAACCGGTACCAAAAAATCACTTTAAATTTTGTTCAATATGCACAATCTTTTTTTACGATTTCTAATAAACTCTTTCCAATATGAAGGTTGATTTTATTTTCCTAACTAAAATCAACCTTCCAAAAATAAAATAATCTATATTTGTGCCCTCGAAACAATGGTTTGATGCAAACACCTAAGCAAACACTCAACCTGCTGTAACTAAAGTCACAAATATAGATTTTTCATTTATAGATCATTTATTTATAGATTTATTTATTCTGTGAAAGTTTCTCCCTTGCCTACAGCAAAGGAAAACTTCATCTCACACTCTTTCGTTCAATAAATTCATAGGGATTAACCTGTATCGTACTAACCGGCTTTTGCTGTATCATCTGAAGCATTGTTTCTGCACTGCTTTCCCCCCAATTTCTCCAGTCAAACTTCACTGTAGTTAACGGTGGCCGCATTAATTCTCCAGTTTCGTAATCACCAAATCCAACAACAGAGACCTCATCCGGTATTGCAATCTCTTTTTCATATAAAACTTTATAAGCTCCCTGTGCAATTCTGTCCGTCGCACAAATAAGAGCAGCCGGTTTCTTTAATTTTTCTGTAAGTTTCTCTACATTATGGATCGCATCTTCATAAAAAAAGCTTGTCTCGATCACTTCTGTTGGTTCCTTTCCACAGGAAAAAAGTCCATCAATCACACCTCTTTGGCGTTCTCCTCCTACTGCCGGATCCTCTTTAGAAACCCATAACAGATAAACTTCTTCAAAATCTTTTTTTCCAATATATTCTCCAATTTTATATCCAGCATTATAATCATCATTTATAATCGAATTCGCTCCCGGAAAACGTTGTCCAAGAAACAAAATAGGAATCTGCAGTTTTTCTACAACTTCCTCATATTCCTTCGTACTGCCAGTCGCAAGAACCATAATCCCATCTACATTCATATTTTTTAATCGCTCAATACTTCTGATTTCCTCTGCTATTTTATTTCCCGTATGCATAATAAGAGGCGTATAATCATTCTTCTTAAGATATTCCACGATTACTTCCACAAGTCTTGGTGTTGTTACGGAATCAAAACCTGGAACTGTCAGCCCAATTACCCGGCTTTCCTTTGCCTTCAACCTTGCAAAAACATTCGGCTCGTAATTATTTTCTTCAATAATCTTCTTTATCTTCTGTCCCGTAGACGGTCTGACACTTCCACCGTTTAAATATCTCGACACCGTACTTTTCGCCACCCCGGACATTTTTGCTATATCATTAATCGTTAACTTTTTATCCACTTTTTCACCCTCTATTCCCTGTTTTTATTTTTACCTTTAACATATTTTTTAAAATTCTCTTTCTTCTAATCCAAGAATGTCCCGGAATTCTTAAGCCCCCTGTAGCACCGGTTGGGACACATCTAATGTATAATTATATATCGAATCTATTTTCTTTGTCAAAGACTTCAAACTTATGTTATAATACTTTTTAAGAAACTAGCTGATTAGTAATTTATTTTTAAGAAAAGAGGATATTATCATGAGTGAATCAATGGCAGATTTTGAAAAAGAAATTGATGAGTCCCTGAAAACTCTCAACGTTGTAGAGAATGAAGGCGAGGCTCCTGAAGAAGAAACTGGATTTAATGCCTGGGATAAAGTTCAGCAGTATTTAGAAGATGGCACTGTTCTCTCCTTAAAAATCGGCGGTATCGTGAATAAAGGAGTTATCGTTTATGTAGATGGACTCCGCGGATTCATCCCTGCTTCCCATCTTGAGATCGGTTATGTAGAAGATACAAACCCATACCTCGGAAAAACGGTAGAAGCAAAGGTTATCACAGCCGATCCTGAGAAGAACCGTCTTGTATTATCTGTAAAAGAAGTCCTTTACGACAAAAAGCGTGCAGAAAAAGAACAGCGTATCAACGCAATCGAAGCTGGTGCTGTTCTTACCGGTAAAGTAGAATCTCTGATGCCTTATGGTGCATTCATTGACCTTGGCGATGATATTTCCGGTCTGGTACACATTTCCCAGATTGCACAGAAACGTATCGAGTCTCCAGCAGAAGTATTAAAAGTTGGACAGGAAGTTAATGTGAAAGTATTAAAAGTTGAGAATGGCAAGATCAGCCTCAGCATGAAAGCTTTAGAGGAAGTTGCTCCTGAAGAAGATACAAACGGAGAAGAAACTGTAAGCTATAAAGACGAAGGTGATGCAACCACAGGATTAGGAGCATTACTGGCAGGACTTAAGCTGTAATCTTGCTTGATTAGACAGACGAAAAAAGAAACTATCCCCTATCCCATCTGCTCTGTAGTCGCTGTATTTAAGATGCTCATCCGCATCTTAAACACGCTCCGAAGCCGCATCTGGGATAGGGGATAGTTTCTTTTTTCTGACTGTGCAAATCGGCAGTTGGGAACGTAAGTGGTAAATAGTCCGTATCTGGATTTTACCTCCAACCAGTGCCATAATAGTCCTATGATTATTAAACGTCTTAAAAGTTCAGGACTCAACTTTTAGGACTGGTTAGGAGGCATTTCCTATGAGTTCTATTACTACAGCGGTTGCTGCTGACTATCATTTGCAGCAATGGGTTCAGTTGGTTAAAGTATGAATTTACACTACTCTCAAACACATGGATGCGTGGATTAAAATTTTGACAAGTTTTTCTACCATATGAATTTACACTACTCTCAAACTCCCACGTGCTTATAGTTTCTTCAGTGTGTGTTTTTCTACCATATGAATTTACACTACTCTCAAACCCGGATACATAAGGCCGTTTGAGTACGCCAGTTTTTCTACCATATGAATTTACACTACTCTCAAACGATTAACAATTACATTCATGAAAACGAACTGGTTTTTCTACCATATGAATTTACACTACTCTCAAACTGTTCTACTCGTTTTCCATGCTCTTTATCCGTTTTTCTACCATATGAATTTACACTACTCTCAAACTATTATATGTGCAGATGTTTTTGAATGGAAGTTTTTCTACCATATGAATTTACACTACTCTCAAACCTCAATTTTTAAGTCATGCCACTACGAGACACGTTATATTTCCATATGGCTTAGTGTATAACACACTTATCTTTATCAATTATATACTTATTTATGCCTAATGGCAATCTGTTATCATCATTTTCTATAAGCACTATCGTAATACTCTGATATTCTGTCCATTTTTCTAAATGATAATAATCACTTTCCTTTAAATAAGCTTTACATCCCACCAGAAATAATACATCAATTTTTAGGAAATCATAATTTATTTTGGCATAATCTATTAACTTCTCACAGAAACTCCCCTCTGGATCTACTAATTTTATTCCTACATTTTTTAAAATATCAGAAAGACTGTATTCTTCCTCTATGCAAATAGGATATTCCGAAATATTTTTTACTTCGTCCATAAGTTGTAATAATTCTGCATGATTTTTTATGATTTCATCATTTAATCCACTCATTTGTATTTGCTCTGTAAGATAAGCAAATAACTTTTTGGAGATTTTAGAATTTTGAAAACTCAAATCTCTTGGAGAAAAAATAATATCACATCGCTTACTCATATCAAGTAATTCATTTTCTTTTCCATAGAAAAGTAATTTTTCCTCTATTTTATGAATTTGATTCCATAAAGTTTCAACTAAATAAGTATATTCTTCCGAATCTTCTAAAATAAGTGCATTTATTCTTCCTGTTATCAAATTACTTTCTATTCCATTTTGATGACTAACAAATATCATAATATAATCGTCCTCTGGTCTGAATCAATAATCGTAGAGCCTTTTTCTCCAACTACATATTCCATTTTGGAATATTGTTTTTCAGTAATAACAAGCATTTGTACAAGTCCGTCTTTCGGTTTATGTTCTTTTACACTTGCTACAATACCATTCGCTACCGTCGTATTTAATGCCAACTTGCTATACACACTTTCCTGCATCATAGCAAAACCTCTTTTTAAAAGAAACTTTCTAAAATTCCGATATTCTTTTTTATCTTCTAAAGTAAGTGTCGGCAAATCAAAAAACACAATCACTCTCATAAATCTATAACTCATATCACTTCATAAAATTTAATTAAAGAAACATCATTTTCATTTAATGCATCAAAAATACTTTTACAATATATTTTTATGGCATTACTGATATACTGATGTTTTCCATCAATCATTACTTCGTCTTCTAACATATATATAAAATTCATTTTTTCTTCTGAATCAAATTTCTCTGGCTTATTCTTTACTACAATACGGTCAACAAGAATACGAAACGGTTCCATTAGATCAGAAGATAAATTAAATTGATTAAACATATTGTTATGAAACAATCCCAACTGGGTAATATATCCATTTGCAATCACTTCTCTGTTAAAACAGGATAATAAAATTCCATATCCGTAATTTAATGCTGCGTTTATCGCACACTCCTTACTTCTGGAAAAGTCCATTCCAAATAAAGCATTAAAATAAACCTTTGCTGCATGCCCCTCTCTATTTGTTTTATCACCTAATTCAATTTCTTCAATATATTGTTTTAACATATCAGCAGGAACTTTCAATTCATATTTCTTCAAATGTTCACTTTGCTGCTTTACCTTTTCAGCTACAATTTCTGTCCATACGTTTTCTTTTACTTCTCGTGTCCATTGTATCTGAGTCCTTATTTTGGCACTGGTATCATGACTGCCGTAATATGATATTAATTCAGATTGCGGATTATGTTTTTCATCACAAAATATCACTTTTATTTTATGCTTTGTTAATTCGCTTAACAACATTGTCGTTAGAGAAACGGCTGTTGACTCAATAATCAACAGACCAATTTCTCCTATAAATATGCGTGTGGTTGCTTCTGCTTTTCGGACTACCAAATAATCCATCTTATAATCTAGCTTTGCATTACCCGTAACAACCACCGTTCTCCAACTCATACCAATTCCTCTTCTGTTTCAAACAAACCTGTAATAGATTGATTTACCAGCACTAAGCTTCGGGAAGTTAATGTATTCTTTTTTATTTTCATGCTTCCAGCATTTGCTGATCCTCCAATTGCCTTAAGATTTGCTACCGTTGCTGCATCACATCTGTACATTATAAGCATTTCTTTGATTATCTGAGCCTTTTCTCTTAATGTTTGTATGTTCTTGAATTTTTCTTTCCCCTTTTCTAAAGCATTTAGCTGATTTGCCGGTCTTTTTTTATATATACTCGTTCCTAATTTTGATGTTAATTCGTCATATAAACTATTTAAATCTGCATGGTCAAAGCCTTCAAACATAGATTCTGCTTCATACTGTACATTGTACTCTAAATATTTTTCTACTCGTCTTATTATTTCATAGTATTTATCATTTAAAATTAATTGTACAGCATTTTTTAATAATATATCTGTTTCATTCGCTCCCCTTACCCTCGCCAAATATCCATCTATCTTTATCAATGCATTCTTTTTAATCGGATATTTCTTTATAACAACATTTTTATATCCTTTTTTCTGTTCTAAATATTCTTTAATTGTATCTGGCTGTCTTTTTGCTATATTAACAATATACACAGGAATTTCTACAATATGATTTTTCCGTTCTTTCTTTTTACCATCAAACTCTATAAATGCAAATGCCGATGTTTTCGGACTGTTATATCCACCATATTTTACTGAATCAAGGGCTTTCTTTAAATTGATTGCCTTATCATTTCCTTTCTTAACCAGCGTTGCATTAAAGAGTTCTCCTTTGTCATAATAAGTATATTCTGTATATAAAATATCATTTCGAGCCATTGTCTTTCTGATTTCATCAATACTGTGCCCACCATCTTTTACTCCCTGCCAGACAACCGTATTCCCACGTTTTACATTATAATCAAATACTCTTCGAATGCTGTAATTCGTACCTCTATTTTCTTTAATCCACTTTCTAGGATTTGATGTGAATTTCGCATTGTAAACATTTCCAACTACGATATTTAAAAATGCATCTTTCGCATGATGATAATCATTAATCCTTCTAGATTTTAGCATTTTATTATCATGTCGAAAATCTGAAACTAAACCTGCTTTCACATAAACAATTTCGGAATGTTCATATAAACGATTCAATAATTCTGCTACCGCTTTTGATGATTGCCTTGTTTCTACTATTTGTCTTTCAATAAATCCTGACAGCTCTTCATTAGTGAAATCTTCTGTTCGGGTTAAACGGTCGTATTTCTTTTTAGATATGAAATTACCTTTGTACAACGCATTCCAATATTTTTTCATTTTTATGCGAATATCTGATGACAATAATTTATTCTGTTTACTATTATTTATCACCTTCTTCGCTAAAACCATATTATCAAGACTATCATCTTTAATTTTCGATTGTGGATAAATATGGTCAATGTCCCATTTAGAGTTTTTTTGCATCAATTCATCTATATCAATTTCTTCACCAGAATACATGCAACGTCCCATCTGCGTATAATATAAATAAAGTTTCTTACTGTTAAACTCTCGTTCCTCTCTGTCTTCAATTTCTTTTGTCCAGTCCCGAACATCATCTTTGCAAGCTGCATACAACTCTAATAATCTTGCCTTTCTGGAAACTGTTCGCTTTTTCTCTTTTTCTCCTCCTCGTGCCATTTCAATAAAGATTCTTTCTGGCTCACATTTCATGACTTTTTTAATTTCTTCTGTAATCTGAACTGTCTGCCATATCGCACGTTTATTAGCTGGAGACACAATCAAATCTTTTACCGTATTGTCATAACTAACTTTATCAATTTTCCCTACTTTATCTGCATTAATGGAATCTATTTCTTCTTTAAATGTAAACTGCTTGCTTAAAAGCTGTGTAATATTGTAATTTGTCTTCCATAAAGCTTCTATAATTGTAAAGCTTTCTCCTGTTTCCCTATCCGCTCCACGAATCCCATTCAAGAAACTAAGAGAAAAATTCCCCCATCCA
>UMGG01003224.1_pt1 | contig 11692 bp, 14 predicted proteins | sample 1965211 | NCBI WGS metagenome assembly UMGG01 (sample SAMEA4836064, study PRJEB28245) | human gut metagenome | biome: gut microbiome; material: fecal sample | place: Denmark | collected 2008 | reverse complement strand
GAACTTCATGAACAATTTGTTAATATTACAAAGCTTCACATAATATTTACTTTTTATATATTGTTAATTAACATTTACATTTTTCTTATATGTTATAATAAACCTGTGAATAGTCCAGAGCAAGCCCCGGAAGGGCGGACGTGCGCAGCTCACGCAAGAAATTCACGGGCGGGTAATGGTTGGGAATTATTAATGAGGTGTAATATGATATCGGGAATAGATATAAGTCAATATCAAGGAAGCGCATTTAACACAGAGAAAGCAAAAGCTGAAGGTTTCGACTTTTGCATATGTAGACTCGGAGGAGGGCTCCCGGGATTTAATCAGGATAATTATTTTTTGGATAACTACATAAACTGTAAAGAACAGGGTCTGAAAGTTGGGGCTTATGTATACGCAAACGGTCTTAATGAAGAAAATTATTTCCTTGATGTTTTTGCTTATGAGACAGCAAGCAGACTTGACACTTTACAGTTGGAATATCCGGTATTCCTTGATGTGGAAGCCGCCAGTTGGAGAAATCGCACCAAGGAAGTTAACACAGCAGTAATTAAGCGAATACTTGATAAAATGGAATCATATAACCTTTTTGTCGGCGTTTACTCCTCTCAGGATTGGTTCAAAAATTGTGTAAATTATGATGAGTTGTACGGCAGATATGTATGCTGGGTTGCTAAATGGAGCATTAACCCGCCGGCAATAGGATATGATTTATGGCAGTATGGCGGCGAGACGAATCTAATACGTTCTAATATGGTTGCGGGCGTAATATGCGACCAGAACTATAGTAAATATGATTATTCTGAAATAATACCGAAAACTAACTGCAACGGTTGGACGGATTTGACCTGTGATGTAAACGGAGACGGTAAAATAAACAGTAAAGATATTGTTGCAGAGATGAAAGCAATATCAAATGGAACAGGGGGTAAGGATGTAAACGGTGACGGCAAAGTAAACAGTAAAGATATTGTAAGAATAATGAAGGAGATTGCCGACGAATGACAGTTACAGATGTCACACAGATTATAGCCAATTTAGGGTTTCCTATTGCAGCATGTGTAGCGTTATATATTATGAATACTAAAACAATAGCGAAATTAACAGACGCTGTAGACGAATTAAAAAAATTAGTGGAGAGGTTACACAATGGGGATTAATGAAATATTCAAACTGATAGACGCAGGATTTACAAAGGAAGATATAATAGAATTGTCAAAACCTATTGAAGAACAGCCGGTTAAGGCAGAAGATGTTGAGGTTGCACCGCCGGAAGAAATTTCAGCAGTGCCAAATATGGATTATATAAAAGATTTGCAGAAAAGCATTGATGATTTAAAGAAAACGATTATAGCGACTAATCAGTTAAGGAATTTAGGCGGAGATAAAAGAACTACAATAGACGATATAAACGATTATATTATTAACGGAAGGAATAAAAAATAATGGCAAGTGTAAATGATTTGAATTTTAATCAAGTATCAACGCTTTTGACATCTATTGTTAAGCAAGCGACAGGACAGAGCGCGCTTACTCCTACTAATACAAGTGAATTTGTATCAGTAGCTACAACAGCGCTAAAGAATGGCGTTGACCCGGTAATGTCAGCAATCACACAGATGGTTGCACGTACTATATTTTCGATTAGACCATATTCCGAAAAATTCAAGGGTTTAAGAGTGTCTTCGGAACGTTGGGGCAATATTGTCCGTAAACTCAATATCGCCGATGGAGCGTATATTGATGATACAGCATTTGCTTTGCCAGAGGATGGGCAGAGTGTAGACATGTACAAACTCCGCCGTCCAAACATTTTGCAGACTAATTTCTATGGTGCGAATGTGTTCAGTATTGAACGGTCATATTTTAGGGAACAGTTGGAGTGCGCATTCACTTCACCGGAAGAGTTGGCAAGCTTCTACAGCATGGTAACCGGTAATATTATGGATATGATAGAGACAGCACATGAAAACCTTAAGCGCGCAACGCTTTCTAATCTTATTGGTGGAATTGTGTCCGGCGGCGGTACAGAACAGAATGTGCATTTGCTTACAGAATACAATACGAAAACTGGCGGAGAATATACAGCCGTAACGGTGATGGCTCCGGATGTTTACCCCGACTTTATGAAATTTGTATATGCTCGAATAGCTACAGTTTCCGCACTTCTTACAGAGCGTTTGCAACTACATCATATCAATGTAACTGGTAAAGCAATAACTCGTCATACACCGTATGAAAACCAGAGACTATATATGTATGCTCCGGCGATGTATGAGAGTACAGCGCGCGCGATAGCAGATACTTATCATGACACATTCTTGCGTTATGCAGACCATGAAACGGTCAACTTCTGGCAGTCTGTTGAAACGCCTGATACAGTTAATGTAACGCCGTCATATCTCAAGGCTGACGGCACTATTACAACGCCGAGCTCTGAGGTGTCTGTTCCTAAAGTATTTGCACTCCTCTGTGATGAGGAATCCTGCGGCATGACAGTTGTTAACGAATGGAGCGCAACAAGCCCCCTCAATATTACAGGCGGTTATTATAATGTTGCATGGCATTTTACGGATAGATTTTGGAACGACTTTACCGAAAATGCTGTAGTTTTTACAATGGATTAATATTATGAAAGTTACGTTATATTCAGGATTTGGAAAGCGGAACAATTCAACCAAAACGCCCTCCACAGAGGGGGTTGCATACACCGGAACGCTGAAAGATAATTGTACAATACTAAAACCCCTCATTATCTTTCAGGCTGCCGGGGCGGGCGATTATTTCCCTGCAAGCTATCCTGCAAGCTATAATTACGCTTATATTGACGCTTTTGAGAGATATTATTTTATAACGGAATGGGAATGGGTGGAACGGAATTGGATTGCAACACTTGAAGTTGACCCTATGGCAACATATAAGGGCGATATTGGAACAGGTACACATTATGTAGAGCGTTGCAGCGGAACATTTAACGGACGTATTGTTGATACTGTATATCCTGTTTTAACTAATCCTACTGTCAATATAACCGATATTAAATCTCCATGGATTGATGAAACCTATTATATTGTAGGTGTAAGTGGTGGTGGAGGTTCAACAGGGATCACTTACTATATTTTTTCATCCTCTCAATATTCAACATTTATTCAGAACATATATAATAGTAATTCGTGGTGGAATGCTTCAACTGCAGATATTACTTACGACCCCTCAATATTCAATCCGCTGGATTTTATAAAATCAATTAGGATGTACAGAAGTTCATTTGGCGGAACTGCGGTAGAAAGTGTAAATATGGGATATTGGAGCGTGCCCGCCACATGTCGAATAATATCCGACACACAAGCATATTCAAGTGTTCAAAGAACAATCACTTTGCCACAACATCCGCAAACATCGAGCCGCGGAAGCTATGTAAATTCAGATTTATATACTAAGCGTATATTATCAATTAAGCCTTTTGGTAAGATTCCTTTGGATTGCAGTCTAATCGCTGATGAAACTTCTATAAAAATATATATTGGTGTTGACGCGTATTCCGGCCGGGGATGGTTACGTGTGTCTAATGGTTCTAATTCTATGATAATTGCGGAGGCAGAGGCGCAGATAGGCGTTGATGTTTTACTTAATGTTCAGGCCGTATCGGAACTTTCACGAGCAACAGCGATAGTTAATTCAGCGTCAAGTATTATTAGCACTTTGACCGGAAACGGTTCAAATATGACTATTGAAACAGGTGTGAGCAACTGGGCGGCAATTGCCGGAGTGCCGCTGATTCGTGAGACTGGAACAGGTGGGGATTTAGCAACATTTTCTTTTGCTGAAAGTAATCGATTATGTTCAGCATTTTATTCAATAGCTGATGAATATAATTCGGAGTTTGGCCGTCCATATTGCGCACCGGCGGTATTAAGCACTGTAGGAGGTTTTATTAAGTGTGCTAATGCAGAGGTCGAATTCCCATGTCTCGCACCGGAACGCGCAAAAATTGAAGCGTACTTGAACGGAGGTTTTTTCTATGAATAGTGTGCCGTATTCATACGGTAACATCATGCTTGAAACGGCACCTGTTACGCCGTCAACAATACATGTAACGAATACCGCGTTGTCAGCATTTTTCAGACGTTATTTATTTTCTGATTTACTAAGTGTTTGGGAATGGAAAATCCCGGAGAATTGGGATAGCAATTATTTCAAAGCTGTTCTATTCTCATGGGGGTATTTTACAATTATTGATACTCCGGCATTCGGTATAATTCCACAACAGGCGGGATTAAAGGGATATAATGTACAGTATCAGCCTACTAATGCTGTAATTTCTAATCCGAGAATAAATCAAATACTTGAACCTGTAATCGGTGAAGAATGTGCTGTAATTAGAATACGTCCCGATTATTGCGGAATGCTCGACCTTGTAAATTATTACGGTGATATGATGGCGTTAACTGCGGAAACGCTCGATACAAATATACTGAATTCAAAACTTGCTTATGTCTTCGCTTCTGATAATAAAGCCGGAGCAGAAACATTTAAGAAGTTTATGGATAAAATTACCAGCGGAGAGCCTGCGGCGTTTATAGATAAAAATATGTTTGATGAAGAACACAACCCCCACTGGGTGAAGTTTAATAATGAAATCCGTGATAATTTCATAGCTAATGATTTACACGGACTTCTTAAAAATCTGTATAATGATTTTCTTAATAGAATTGGAATACCTACAGCCAATACGGATAAAAAAGAACGACTTATAACATCGGAGGTTGAAGCTAATACACAACAGTCGTTCTCCGCAATGGATATGAGTTTAAAGGAAGTCCAGCGAGGTATTGAGCAGGCTATAGAAATATTCCCTGAACTTGAGGGTAATCTGTCGGTTAAATGGAGGGTGGAACTTAATGGACGCTTGTCTTTCAATAATGGGAATAATCAACTCAACGCTTCCGACAACAGCTGACTTTGAGGATTTAGCTTCAAAATTTAAAAGCTGGTGTAATGTTTCAAGTGATTGGATATCAACACAGCTCGCCGGATATATTCTTATAAATACTGCGGAGCTTGAATTCATATTTCCCGACCCTAAATTTGCTGAAATTGCTATTAGTGCATGGGCTCAAGTAAATGATGTGAGATTTACGGAATTATATAATACCACTACTGCGGAATTCTATAATTCGTTTGAACCTCTTGAAAATTACAATATGGAAGAGACAACTACTCAAGAAGATACTAATACCGGAACTGATACGCACACACACAGTGGAGGGACAACCACTGAAGATAGTATTACGACTAATGATACCGGAACAGTATCAGACAGCGGGGAGGCCAGTCGTGACGGAACTACTACGCATAAAGTATCGGCATTTAATTCATCAACATTAGCGGATGCACATAGTGACACTGATAATTTTAGTACTACTTCTACTAATACCAGAACTGACAATTTAACGCATACAACTACAGAGGAACACACATTTACAGATACGCAAAAGCTCGATATAAGCAGAAGTGATATATTAAATCGTACAGTAACGCTAAGTCGTCATGGAAACATCGGAGTAACTACAAGTCAGCAAATGGCGCAAAGTCAGCGAGATTTGGTCATGTTTGATTTTAATAAATACATATGTGACGAATTTAAAAATGAATTTTGTATTTTGTTATATTAAGAGGTGCCAGAATGTATTACTTTCCTTATACAAATTTTCACGACTTAAATTTAGATTGGATAATTGAATATGTAAAATCCGCTAAAAGTGAAATAGAAGATTTAATAAATCAATTTGAAAACTTAATAGTTCAAACGACCGGCGATTCAACAAATAAGGTGATGAGCCAAAACGCTGTAACGGAACAGTTGAATTATTTAAGCTCCAGAATTAACAGTCTTAATACTACAGTCGAGGAATTAACCAATAAAGTCAATCAGGATATAGCTAATCTTGCTTCTTTTGAAGGTGAGACGGCATCAAATTTTGATTCTGACAGGTTGAGATTATCAACTATTGAGAAAGCATTAACCAGATTTTATGTGGTTGTTACACATACCGACCAAGACACTACTTGTAATGTATCAATGAGTGAGTTATTGTCATATAGAACGTTAGCGAACGTTCGCTATTATATTATAGACGCTGTCAATAATTTTACGAGATCCGCATATGAGGTGTACTCCCCGACTTCCGCAGCAGCGGTTATGATTCAAACAATGCCGTTTGCAGCTGAAAACGCAGTATATCGTGCTACACTATACACAGTATCTGGGGACATATTATACTCGGTTATCTCTCTTGTATCAGTATCTCAATCATCTGGTCAAAGTCAAACATCGGTAATGTCGCAGCGAGCGGTTACGGATTTTGTCAACACTTCCAATTTGCCGAGGTATCCACGATATGAAATACAGTCTGACGGAGAGACAATACCGTCGGGGCAGCTTAACATATTACAAAATATTCTTAACGCAATAGTAGTTAATAATTATTCACCTCAAATTTACTTGAATATTACTACGGACAATTTGACTGAACAATTATATGTTGACAGTGCAAATAGCACCGGGTATGTTTTGCGAAATAATAACTATATTATAACATATACTACCAAACCGTCAGCAACTATAGAACCCGTTGAAAAAGTGTTTACTTCTTCAGTTACAGGAATCTTCCGAATATCTGCGGGAGCAGTAACAGGATATAGCATATTAAAAATAATCGGAACGGATGTCGATTTAACAAATTATTATATTGTTGACGCTGATATTACAAATTTAATAGGTGGAGATTCAACATTAATTTCCGTGTCTCCAGTAGCCGGGAATCCTGTAATATTAATATATACGAATGCTGTTGCATTCTCGGGCAGTTGGACTGTCACTTGCAGACATAAATAAAGCGGGCGCCGCCCGCTTTATTTTTTAAAATGGACAATAATCGTCGTCATTAACAATTGGCATTTTAGAAGCTGTCTGAGGCTCATCGTCCGTTTCATCCGGCTTGATACCCCGGACTATATAGAGCTTATCAATAAATAATCTAAGGTTATAATCTAATGATTTTTTGGGCTTTTCTACGACACCCTCAATAATTACTTCTGCACCTTTAGGAATAAAGTGCAGCACATTTTTTAATTGTTCCTTATTACCAATAATATCATAAAATACTGTATTTTTGAATATTTGGCAGGCCAGAGAGTTTGCAACCATAACTTTGGTACTTGTTTTAACCTCGCTCCACTCCTTACATAATCTTCCGTGAATAATTGTTTTGTTGTACATTTTCTTTCTCCTTTAATAATTAATATTTATCTATATTTAAAATATAAGATACTAACCCATATAATAGCAATAATTATTGCTATTATTAACCTAATAGCCCAGAATTTTAATAATTCTATCCATGTAAAATCATTTTTCATTTATACACCTCAATACATTTTTATATATTTTAATAGCAATTTTAATAGATACCCCTTTTCCGCTTCGGCTTCGCCGAAATATACAGCGTTTACAATACTTCGGTATTTATTGCGGAATACAAGTATGTCGTATTCATTAAGCTTAAACACTTTAGGCGCTCCGCTTTTATGTGTTGACAAGTAGTACGGTTTTTGCCGGGATTTATGCCGGTATATTGTAATTTCACCTATTGTCACAACAGGTATATATTCAGCAAGTGGACGTGACACATCTAAGAAGCTGTCCATATCTTCAAACAGGTTATCAATAGCTTGATTGGCAAATGCCGTGTCTTTCGTATATTTATATAATGCTGTTTTCTTTTTGCGCTCGCTTATTGGCGAATTTAGATATAAAGCTATTAAACGTTCATGTTCTCTGTCTATTTTCAATTCTTTCTTATTACGGTACATTTCCATAATTGGACTTATCATATTAAGCGTCAAAAAGTAGTCATTGTTTAAAATTGTAGAATTACATATGCTAATAACGCGGAGTGCCGGGCGACCCTCTAACTCTCTATTACGATTGATTGTCTCATAAGCATTGAAGAACGTGAAAGCCTCGCCATTCATGCTTTGCCCCTTTAATGTCTGAGGTATCGCCTCATCCTGTATTATAAAATCGATATCCGTCATATCTCCGCCGCGGAAATTTGCAAAGGTTGATAAGCTCATCATATGTCCAAGACATTCACCCCAGGCTTTACCATCCTCATCAGCATAATAAAAGCTATAACAATCATCTCCATTCAGATAAGGTCTAATGTCTATTCCTTTATCAGTATTTAGTTTTTTAAATACATTGAACGCGTCGGTTGACAGCTTTTTAACTTCAGAAGCTTTACGCCTTAACAGTATAAATTTAGTATGATGTTTTAATACTATTGTTTCAAGTATAGTATAAGTCTTTCCGATTCCTCGACCGCCAATTAACCACATAAACGGCAAACCCTTACTTAACAGATATTCAATATCCGGATATCCTGACGGTTGATATAATTTGCTTTTCTTTACTCTATCCATCGTATCTTTTCCATATCAAAATAGTTTTTTCGTAGCCATTCAAGGGATGAATTACTAATACGTTTTAATATGTCCTCAATATCTATACTTGTACTAAGCTTATATGTCGTTGGTACTATTGCGACATTTGACGAGATATGAAGATTATGACCGTCAATTTTCAAATCTATGTCCGTATCATTATCATTATAAATAGCCCGAGTTCCTCCGGCTTTGCTCCAAATAAAGCCGTCCTTGAATTTCTCAATATCTCCGAGTTCTTCTGCGCCGGACGGATTATTGCCTTTTCGGAATTTATTCACCCCTGCCACAGTCACTTTTAATTCTCCGTCCTTAACCTGTGCGTACTTCTTTGCCCCCAGAGTGACGAATTTTTCGCTCACTCCCTCGTTTTCATATACCCCCATATAATGAGCACCCCCCTTTATGTCAACCGCCTTGTAGCCCATTTTTTGAGCCTCTGCGACCATGCGTTTATTATACTCAATAAGGTCATGTTTTCCAATGAATTTTACGCTGTCTGTATCACCGTAAACAAAATCACGTCCAACAATCCACATAAACGCCTTTAGGTCCTGCCGGGCATAAGCTGTAACCCATACACCGACAGCATACGGGAGAAAAGGCGAACGCTTCATTTTAGCAAGCTTCTCCTCTTTTGTGTCTATGAGATAGTATTCGTCAGTTGAAAAAAGATACGCTATATCGTCTTTCAAAGTGTTTTGTACCGTCATACCATACAACGCGTTGATTTTCTTTTTTGACTCTGCATATGCAATTTTATCTTCTCCGCCTTTCAGCTCTGTCTTTTTTATAAACAAATCAATCACCAGCTTCCTAAATTCGTAGGGCAAATATCGTTTGAGAGACTTATAACATTCTATTATTGTTATATCGTGCAAAGAAATGTTATAATCCTCTAATAAAATTATTAAGTCAATTTCTGTAATAGTTGTCTCCAAACTTTCAGCGTACAATATTCGCCCGTTATCGAGCAAATAGTTTTTTATGTTCCGACACTTACTGAACGATATATACGGTTGATGCCATTTCTTAAGTTCTACATGTTCCAATCGTACACGGAATACGTATCCGAATTTTTCCGAATTTGATAGTATGGTTTTAATATCATCTGTCGTTTCTCTAAACTCGGTCAGCGGAAATTTTTTATTAACCATTTCGTAAGGATATGAGCTTTCACGGTCATAGCTTCCAACATTATATAATATCTTTCCAACATAGAAACGGTTAGCGTGAGTATCTCCACCTCTAAACGCTTCACGCAACAGTTCAAACACGTGTAAGGTGGGCACTAAACCGCGTAATATTCCGTTATATGGGAATAACACCTTTTTTGCCATTCGCCGAACATATCCTGTTGAAGTATATGGAATTGTATTTAGTGTGTCTCCATTAGCTTTTAACAAAGCTTTAATCGCGCATGATAGTCCTACAACATCATTACGCATATAAATTAAATCTTCAGTTTCTATTTCCGTCCAAGGATAACGTACTACGTCGTAATTCATTTCCGTTTTCTGTAATGCTTTAGGAACGTTCATATCTTTCATAAACCGTTCAAGACCTACACCCGCAAGCTTGTAACTACAACGAAATTCTACTTTACCCCACACACAGTACAAAGGTTCTCTAACGTCAACTAAAAACACATCTTTTCGGTCAAACTCATGAATGCCCTTTAAAAATTGGAATTCGTGAGCTAAATTATGAACATATATAATTAATCGCTTCTTCTCCGGAATTATTCGGTTTATTTCGTCAATCACGGTTATAAAATCTTCCCAAGTTCGGCCATATATTACAGGCATACCCCATATATGCAGCTGCCATATATACATAAACGCGTGAATCCCCTCTTTGTATTCAGTTTTGCTCGTTTCTATATCCCATGACGATATTACTTCCAGATACTTATTAACTGTTTTCGTCAATAATATCTTGGACAGTCTTGTGTTTAGCGTCTCCTTGAATGAAAGCATTTACAAGCTCCTCTGACGAATATATATCTATTAGTTTAGTGTTCTTCGCCGCGGCCATAAAATCGGCAAATTTATTATATTTAGAAACTGGAATATTATATCCGTGTTTTTTTAATGTTGCAACACTTTTTCGGCGTACTTCTCTTAGCCCCGCAACGCTTGCAAACTTATTTTTATATAAATTCTCCGCAATTTCTCGATAAAATGGTAAATCTTCATCTGATATATCCTTAGGGGCTTCTAAATCAAATAATCCGCTTTTAAGCACTTTGTCATAATCCGACCATTCCTTAGACGCTGAAAACCTTTGCTCACGCTTCTTAAGAATATAATACAATCTGCGGTATTCTTGCCTATCTGTCATTAGCGTTATCCTCTGTCATAATATCTAAACATTCTTTAACTGCCGACAGCTTCGCTTGATAGATATCAGTTTCCAAACTATTCTTGCAGACACTATAGTGTCGACGGTACATTATTTCATAATAATTATATAATTTAATCATTTTATCCGTTTTTGTCATCGTCTAAAACTCCCCATACTAAAACATTGTAGTAGTCGTCAACTCTACATTTTGCCAACCCTGACTTACTATTAACACATTCATATATTGAATTTAAATCCTCTTGATGAATTCCGCCTTTTAAAAAATGAGAGTATATATCACCGTTTGACGCGCGAAATGTTATAACATCATTACCGTTCATAAACTCAATTCCTTGAGGTGCTAATAATACCGTTTTACTTCCTATGTGATAATCTAATACGCAGTAGCCAGTTGCATCGTATAACAATACTGTGTAATACCCTGTACATTCATCATCCACTGCATAACCCCGATATATAATATAATCGTCACATACTTTATTTAATCGGTCGATTTCATCCCACGTATGAAGCTCAAAGTCATCATCCATACCTAACGTGTCTTTAAAGTTCCTGTATTCGTTCATATCTACATCCCCTTTCGTTGATGAATATAGTATAACAAAAAAAATATTTCAACGTAAGATATAAATTGTAAATGATTAATAATATTTGTGTTGAATTTGTGTTAAGATGTAGTTAGCATATGCTAACTATAGTAATTATGAATTTCGTTAAAAATTTAACGAAGTGTAATATAGTAATTATGAATAGATATTATGTGTATTGTAAATGTTATGTGAAGCTTTGTAATATTAACAAATTGTTCATGAAGTTC
>UMGG01082370.1_pt1 | contig 11796 bp, 9 predicted proteins | sample 1965211 | NCBI WGS metagenome assembly UMGG01 (sample SAMEA4836064, study PRJEB28245) | human gut metagenome | biome: gut microbiome; material: fecal sample | place: Denmark | collected 2008 | reverse complement strand
ATCAGTCAACGGATGATTCAACAGCCCTTTGATGGCACTCAACGGACATGTAGCCACATCTGCCCCCACTTCCACACATTCGATAATGTGTTTCGTATTGCGGATGGAAGCTGCCAATACCTGAGTCTTGTAATCATAGGTACGATACATACGTACTATATCGCCGACAAGCCCTACCCCATCTTCACAAATATCGTCCAGACGTCCGACAAAAGGAGAAACATAGGTAGCTCCGGCTTTTGCCGCCAGCAATGCCTGTCCTATGGAAAAGACCAGTGTACAGTTCGTCCGGATTCCTTTTTCTGTAAAGTACTTGATAGCTTTGATACCATCGGCAATGCAAGGCACTTTTACAACAATATGCGGATTTAGTGCGGCAAGCTCTTCCCCTTCGCGGATCATCCCTTCATAATCCGTTGCTATTACTTCCGCACTCACGTCAGCATTGACAATCTTGCATATCTTAATGTAATGTTCACGTTGATTCTCCGTACCTTTAATGCCTTCTTTCGCCATCAGCGAAGGATTGGTAGTCACTCCGTCAAGTACTCCGAGGTCATACGCCTCCTGAATCTGCTCCAAATTGGCTGTGTCAATAAAAAACTTCATAACTCTAATTTTTAATGGTTAACTATCTGGTAGTCAAAGATAAGAATTAATTCTTATCTTTCCTAGATCAGGCAATGGTTATTGCCGGATCGAGGTAAACATCCTGGATAGCGTTTAATAATTCAACACCTTTATTCATCGGCTTCTGGAAAGCCTTACGTCCACTGATCAATCCCATGCCACCGGCACGCTTATTGACAACAGCTGTTATGACCGCATCGCGCAAATCGGAAGCACCATGAGATTCACCGCCGGAATTGATCAATCCGACACGTCCCATATAACCGTTTGCCACCTGATAGCGACAGAGGTCAATCGGATGTTCCGTAGCAAGATCTGTATACATGCGTTCGTCTGTCTTACCGAAACCGATTGCTTTAAAACCACCATTATTAGTAGGAAGTTTTTGCTTTACAATATCTGCTTTGATCGTAACGCCAAGACGATTAGCCTGTCCGGTCAGGTCGGCAGCAGCGTGATAATCCACACCACCTTTTTTGAAGTCACTATTGCGCAGGTAACACCACAAAATGGTAGCCATACCCAACTCATGAGCATACTCAAAAGCCTCCGCAATCTCTACCAACTGACGACGGCTCTGTTCGGAACCGAAATAAATGGTAGCACCTACAGCCGCAGCTCCCATATTCCAAGCTTCTTTGACCGTGCCGAACATGACCTGATCGTATGAATTAGGATAGGTCAGCAATTCGTTGTGATTCAGTTTAACTACAAAAGGAATCTTATGGGCATATTTGCGTGCAACTGACCCCAAAATGCCGAATGTAGAAGCGACCGCATTACAACCGCCTTCGATAGCCAACTTCACAATATTCTCCGGATCGAAATAAATAGGATTCGGAGCAAAAGATGCTCCGGCTGTATGCTCGATATCCTGATCGACAGGAAGAATGGACACATAACCGGTATTTGCCAGACGTCCGTGTCCAAGAATAGCCTGTAAGCTATTCAACACTTTGATATTGCGGTCCGAATCAATCCAGACTTTATCGATAGTATCCGGTGAGGGTATATAAATCAACGATTTATCAATGGTCTTACAGGTGTGGTCCAGATAATAACTGGTCTTATCTCCTAATAAATCAACTATTTTACTCATAACTTTATTTTTTTAAATGTATAACAATGATATGCAGGCACACAAAGCCTGCTATTTTTTCTTTCCCTGATTGGCTACCGCTTCCATCAGCTTACGGATCTCTTCCGGATTGCCCAGGAAGTAATCGTTGGAAACATTCTGGTTCTCGTCAAACTCGAATACATAAGGAATGGCAGTAGGAAGATTCAACTTGACGATGTCTTCGTCAGAGATATGTTTCAGATGCTTGATAATCCCCCGCAAACTATTGCCATGTGCCACGACCAACAGGGTGTGGGCATCTTTCAAAGCCGGGAATATATCCGATTCCCAATAGGGCATAATACGGTCGATGGTATCTTTCAATGATTCGGTACGCGGCAATTCCGCATCGGGTACTTCGTGGTAGCGGTAATCGAAACGCGGATTTCTCAAATCGGTTTCGGAAAGTGGATTGGGAGCTATATCATAGCTGCGTCGCCAGATCAGCACTTGTTCTTCTCCGTATTTCTCTGCTGTTTCCGCCTTATTGAGCCCTTGCAGATCACCGTAATGCTTCTCATTCAGACGCCAGCTCTTCTCAACGGGAATCCAGTCCAGATTCATTTTGTCAAGTACGCAGTTCAAGGTTTTGACTGCTCTTTTTAGATAAGAAGTGTAGGCTTTATCAAAGTTGAAGCCATATTCCCTCAATGTGACACCCGCCTTTTCAGCTTCAGCAACTCCCTTTTCTGTCAGGTCTACATCCGTCCAACCCGTGAAACGGTTTTCCTTGTTCCAGGCACTCTCTCCATGACGAAGTAATACTATCTTTTTCATTCTTAATGGTCTCCTTTCTTCTGTTTATATATACAACATTTTGCTTCTCTACAAAGTTCACGAAATAATCAGAAGGTATCAATACCTAAAAGTGATGGTTTATTGAAAATTATTCAATAGAAATGACTATTTTTACGAACTAAATAAATATTCAACCGCAGATAAAACAAGTAAACCATTGAAAACGAATAAACAGAAAGAATATACATTCCTGCAAAAATTGCTGAATAAAGCGAATATAGGATGGTGGGAAGCGGACTTAAAAACAGAAAGTTATGTATGTTCCGAGTTCATCTCCCGACTACTTGGGATAGACGAAGACGGGGTGATAAGTTTTGAGGATTTCAATAAGCGTATCTTGCGGGAGGACCAGCATCATACCACCAGCTACTCTTTTGACAAATTGCAACAAACGGTTGAAGAGGTATATCTACTCGACACTCCCCAAGGAGAGGTGTGGATTCGCAGTAAAAGATGTTTTCAGGAAACGGATGAGGAAGGAAACACCAAAATATATGGAATAGCAGAAACACAGGACAGCCCTCACATGGCTTCCGCCTACCGGGCACTGCACAACAGTGAACGTATTCTGCACAATATCTACAAAAACATCCCTGTCGGCATTGAACTATATAATAAAAACGGAGATCTGATTGACTTAAATAAGAAGGAACTGGAAATGTTCCATATTACTCATAAAGAAAAAATAATTGGCATTAACATTTTTGAGAATCCGGTTCTTCCGGAAGAGATAAAGCCGAAAATCAAAGAAAACGAAGATATTGAATTCACCTTCCAATATGATTTTTCAAAGATCAACGGATATTACGAATCGGAGAAATCATCCGGTTTCCTTAATCTGACAACAAGAATAACAACACTTTATGATCATGCTCGGCAGCCCATTAATTATCTGTTGATAAACGTAGACAAGACGGAAAACACCATCGCCTACAACAAAATTCAGGAATTCAAGAATTTCTTTGAACTGGTAGGCGATTATGCCAAAGTAGGATATGCTCATTTCGACGCATTAAGCCGCGATGGGTATGCCCTGAGCAGCTGGTATAAAAATGTAGGAGAAGAGGAAGGTACACCGTTACCTGAAATTATCGGCATCCATTCTCACTTCCATCCGGAGGACCGGGCTGTCATGCTCGACTTCCTGGCTAAGGTGATAAAAGGTGAAAGTTCGAAATTATGCAGGGATGTACGCATCCGCAGAGCTGACGGAAACTACACATGGACACGGGTGAATGTGCTGGTCCGTAACTATCGACCGCAGGACAACATCATTGAAATGCTGTGTATCAACTTTGACATTACGCAGCTAAAAGAGACCGAACAAATGCTGATCAAAGCCAAGGATAAAGCCGAAGAAGCGGACCGCTTAAAATCTGCCTTCCTTGCCAATATGAGCCATGAGATACGCACTCCGCTCAATGCGATAATCGGCTTTTCGAGTATGCTGGAAGAGGCGGAGGATCAGGAAGAAAAGCATCAGTACATCACGATCATAGAAGATAATAACAAGCTGTTACTTCAGCTTATTTCCGATATTCTCGACTTGTCGAAAATTGAAGCGGGAACTTTTGACATTATTCCCGAAAAAGTGAATGCAAAATAGCTTTGCAGCGATCTGTTTCAGGCTATGCAAATGAAAGCGACTCCACAAGTAGAACTCCGCCTGAAAGATGATTTGCCCGAACTGACCTTCACCAGTGACAAGAACAGATTATATCAGGTATTGCTGAACTTCGTGACGAATGCTTTTAAATTCACTTCCGAAGGAAGCATCACCATCGATTATCAGATAAATGGAAACGAAGTGAAATTCTCTGTTCAGGATACAGGAATGGGAGTAGAACCGGAAAAACAGGAAGCTATCTTCACCCGATTTGTAAAACTCAACAGCTTTATTCCCGGTACGGGACTCGGATTGCCTATCTGCCAGAGTATCGTGACACAACTGGGAGGGAAAATCGGCGTAGAATCAGAACCGGGAAAAGGTTCCTGTTTCTGGTTCACACATCCTATTAATTAAAGAAACAGGATATTCTTTTCAGTTACTCTGCCATTCTTTACCACGTTCAGAATAGCAGAGCGGAACATTGCTTTTCAGACAACCGTCTGTTTCTATCGGTTTCTCTTCAAGAAAAGACGGTCTGTAATAGTGCCCGGCAGTTCCGACTCGTAGTGAGTCACCATAATCATCGTCTTGTCTTTGCGATGGCAGAAGGCTTCAATAATCTTCTTTACCCGACGACGATTATAAGTATCCAGACCGTGAAGCGGTTCATCCAGAATCAGCAGCTCCGGATCTTTAACAAAGGCACGTGCCAGCAACGCCAGGCGTTGTTCTCCACTGGAAAGTTGCAGGAAAGGTTTATCTTTCAATTCGGCGATGCCAAATATATCCATCCACCATTCACAAATAGCCATTTGCTCCGGCTGGGGGCGTTTGTACAATCCGATACTGTCATGAAGACCACTGGCCACGATTTCAATAGCCGGCAGATTCTTGAGATAGGCACGGTGCATCTCCGGACTTACATATCCAATATGTTTTTTAATTTCCCAAATACTCTCTCCTGTTCCTCTCTTTCGTCCGAAAAGGCTGATATCACAAGCATAGGATTGTGGATTATCTGCACAGACAAGGCTTAACAGAGTGGATTTACCGGCTCCGTTTTCACCACTCAATGCCCATTTTTCACCACGGCGCACTGTCCAGTCGAGCTCTTTCAGAATAGTGCGGTCATCATAGCGGATACTGACTTTATTCAGTTTGACTACTTCATCGGAATCATAATTATTTCCATCATAAGGCAAATCAAGTATACGCTGCTGTAACCCATCAAAAGAAACCGCTATATCTCCGGAACGAAAAGCTTCCAGATAGGCATCACGCTCCATCTTAGGGTATACCGTCATTTTATCCACAGGAATCACATGCGTTATAAAGGAAGGGATATCGTCCAGCATCGACAATACCAGAATAATCTGCACGGATGACATCTTTGTCAAACGGTCGAGCAAAGAGAACAGCAACTCACGGGTAGGTGCGTCCAGCCCGATAAACGGATTGTCCATAATCAATACGCGAGGAGCCGTCAGCAGAGTTTTGGTCAGCTGGAATTTACGCAGTTCACCACTGGAAAGAAGGATGATCTTCTTATCGAGCATCGGCTCAATACGAAAGAGTTCAAACAGTTCTTGTTTCAGCTGTTCGTCTTTGATTTCTCCCAGCGTTTCGCGAACATCGGGTGCTTCGTCCTGATCGTGGGCATTCCAGCGTTGCTGATAGTAATAATTAGCATCGGCTGCTCCGTAAGTATCACGAAAAGCGATATATTTTACATTATCATAGACAGTCTGAGTGGCAGAAGGAGAAAAGTCATATTGCAACACTCCTTCACGCAGCGGATATTTCCCAATCAGAGTATCGACAAAAAGACTTTTTCCCCCTCCGTTAGGTCCTACGATTGCAATGTGTTCACCAACCGAAATGGTTGCCGTGATTGGAGTAGCTAAACGCACTAGCGGGTTGCGTGCCACGCCCCCCGCTATGTTGAATGTATTTTGAATCATATTCTTCTATTCTGTTAGAATTTACTTATATAAAATCAAAGCCGACTGACCGGGAATAATAACTTCCGGCCCGTTTTGTATGCCTAATCCACGCGTATCTATCACTCCGTCTTTACATACAACTGTATATTTACCAAGCGGAACAGCCAGTTTGGCAGGAGTAGGACGAGAATTAAATGCAACGATGATCTCTTCCCAAGGATCTCCATTTGCATGGTCTTTCAGACGGAAAGCAATCAGATTGCTTCCTTCCACGGGAAGAAATTCCAGATGTTTCCGGACCAGAGCGGCATCTCCCATACGGAAAGCCGGATGAGATTTACGCAGGTCGATCAATCGTTTATAGTAAATAAAAACATCACCGTTAGTTGTCTTACGCCGCCAGTCGATGGCATTTACCGCATCCGGACTTTTATAACTATTATCTATGCCTTGCTTGTCACGCATGATTTCCTCTCCGGCATAAATAAACGGAATGCCTTGTGAAGTAAAGACGACGGTCTGTGCCAGTTTATCAAGGCGAATTAGTTGTTCAGGAGTGATGGAGGGCATACTTGCTTTCAGCCGGTCTACCAGGCATAAACCATCGTGACAGGAGACATAACTAATCATTTGCACAGGCTGTTTTGCCCAGGGCTTTTTAGTATAATTTACCGAGTCACAATGTACTTGCGGATGCTCAATGGCTCCTGCTATACCGAACTTTACACTCATCTCTTCTCCCGGAATTCCGGCAAGAAAAGCTCCTTTATGCTTATCACCGACGGGGCCACAAAGTCCGTCACGCAACTCGTCAGAGAAAACAGCCACCTCGGGTATCTGTGCTATATTTCCTTTCATTGCCAGAGAATCAGCCGGATACTGGGGGGCTTCGGCTGCCCATCCTTCTCCATAAATGCAGATTGTGGGATCAATCATATTCACCGCCTTCCGGATCTCATTCATCGTTTCGATATCGTGAATTCCCATCAAGTCAAACCGGAAGCCGTCCACATGATATTCCTTTATCCAATAGAGAACGGATTCCACCATAAACTTACGCATCATAGGGCGTTCGCTGGCAGTCTCATTGCCACATCCTGAACCATTAGCCAGCGATTTATCTTCTTTCTGGCGATAGAAATAACCGGGAACGGTACGTTCGAAATTACTCTCGTCCGTATTGAATGTATGATTGTACACTACATCCATAATCACACGGATACCTGCTTTATGCAATGCCTGTACCATCTGCTTGAACTCCTTCACACGAGTGGCAGGCTGGTAGGGATCGGTGGCATAGGAACCATCCGGCACGTTATAGTTTTGTGGGTCATAGCCCCAGTTATACGAATTTTCATTCAGCTTGGTTTCATCTACCGAAGCATAGTCAAAAGAAGGAAGCAGGTGTACATGTGTCACGCCCAGTTCTATCAGATGGTCGATTCCTGTCAGCAACTTGTCGGAATTCATCGTTCCATGTTCGGTCAGTGCCAGATATTTCCCTTTATGCTTCACACCTGAAGTGGAATCTACCGAAAAATCACGGTAGTGCATCTCATAAATAATCATATCGGCAGCCGACTTCAAAGGGGGACGGATGTCACTCTCCCAACCGTCCGGGTTGGTGGATTGCCAATCAATAATGGCAGCCCGTCTACCGTTCACTCCGACAGCACGAGCATTTATTCCAGGGGTGTCTCCTTTCCACTTGTCATCAATCTTCACATTAAAAGTATAGAACTTGCCGATGAGGTCCTTATTTACTACAGCCGACCACGTACCTTCTTCTCCCGGTTGCATCTTTACCGTTTCATAGGCGTGTCCGCCCTCACCTGCCTCATAAAGCATCAGGCGCACTTCATCTGCCGTAGGCGACCAAAGAGTAAACTTTGTTGCCTCCGGTGTATACTCCATTTCAATCAGATTTCCCGTACGAACCGGATATAATTCATAAGACATATATTCCTTTTTCGCAGTAGTACAACTCATTACTGTCGTCACCGTGGTCACCCCCAATATTGCTAAATAATTAGTTCCCATCTTCATACTAAACCTTCCCTGTGGTACTCACATTACCTACAACTTACTTGTTTATTACCTTACTCACTCCACTCCTGTTTCATCGCGAGTTTATTTCACCTTATCGGGATTCTTCGCAATAAAATCTTTCCAGCTACTATACCCTTTTTCCATTGTCGGGCATCCCATTTGCAGAAAATGACAATAGGCTGCCGCTAAACCGTCCGTTGCATCCATAAAGACAGGCATATCTTCTTTAGGAAAATGAAGCATTCGCTGCAACATGTCTGCCACTTGTTCTTTTGATGCCTGTCCGTTGCCGGTAATAGCCATCTTGATTTTCAAAGGAGCATATTCTGTGATCGGAATATCACGGCTCAATGCTACTGCCATCGCCACTCCCTGAGCACGTCCCAATTTCAGCATGGATTGTACGTTCTTGCCGAAAAACGGCGCTTCAATAGCCAGTTCGTCCGGCAGATAGCTTTCGATGATGCTCAATACCCGTTCGTGAATATGACGCAACTTCAAATAATGATTGGCAAATTTACGCAAATCGATAATACCCATCGCAATCATCTCAGGCTTGGTACCTTTCACACGCAGAATACCATATCCCATAATGGTCGTACCGGGGTCAATACCCAGAATAATCTTTTCTTTTACCGGCTGAATCACTCTACTATCTCCATCAATGTCGGAAATCCGACTACTTTATCCTTGAATATTTTCTTCAGTTCGTCATTCAGTCGTACTCCCTGTTCCATGTGCCAGCGATGCAGCAATCCACTACTTTCTACTTCCCATTGCAGAGAATAAGAACTTCCTTCGTCCCGATGACTCAATATCCGGCAAATACGTGGGGCCTTCAATGTTCCGTGCTTCTGCACTTCAGGTATATAGCTCTCTTTTATCCAAATCAAAAAATTATCGTGAACAGCATCGTCCACCTGAAAAGTTGTATTATAAATCAGCATATCATCGTCCTTTCAATATATTTATTTCCGCAAACATAGCAATTATTTCAGAATATTCCATTATATTTGCGCCAACAAAAGCAAAACGTTTACAAACGTTATGTCAGTTAAGAAAAAACGGGGCGTTAGCTCATCTGGCTAGAGTGCGACACTGGCAGTGTCGAGGTGATCGGTTCGAGTCCGATACGCTCCACATACATAAGATTTAAAGCTCTGATTTTCAGAGCTTTTTCTTTTTACTAATCTCTTTATTCCCCCATTTTATTCCCCATTAAAAGAACTTTGGATTTATGCTATTTTAACTTATCAATCAGTTTACTAGTATCATAAAATCGTATTTTCAACCGATATAGAAATAAAAAGGGAGCATAATACACCACATTTCTCCTCCTTCCTACAATACCATCCCCAATAAAAGATATCCTGCTAAAAAACGGATGCTAAGTTTTACGCTATCACATCAGTCCATCGGAAAACGAACTTCGAGCAATGGGAATACAGAACAGGAGAAAGCTTAAGCCATGAAATTATACATATGATTCCTAAATATGCTAACAACTTTAATAAAGAACTTTCTGCTGCAGATATAACGCTTTACGGAAAGATACATTTTAACCACAATCGTTCCGACAACGAACTGAATATGCACTGCCACTTGATTGTGAGCTGTTTTAACCATATCGGCATAAAGTGTGTCAATACTAAAAGAAACTCATTATCCAAGAGATCAGGCTTTCACTTCATAAATGACGAGAACTTCATAATAAACGCAACCAATCTAATATTCTATTTTTCAATGGAATAATTTTAATCAATTCTTTCACAAAACATAAAGGTATATCCTAAGACTAAAAGGAAAGACTGTGATTGGAATTGAGATTTTTCCAGATTTTAGGTTAGTAGATAGAGAAGAATTTAAATTATAATTGAGGCTAGTTATCAAATATTTACTAATTTTGTAAGCAAAAAGGGAATCGTTTTTATTTATTGTGCAATTTGGATACTCTACTGTTCCAATGTATAAGTTTCGACTTAAGCAGAAGACAATGTAGTGACTCGAATTGCCTAATAGTTAGGTAACTCAGTTTTAATAAAAATATTTTAATTATGACTATATTATTTGATATATATTTTGAATTAATAGAGAAGATATTAAGAAGAGTAAAAATATCTAAGGTTAACATATTAGGATTGGAAATTTCCCTTGATGAAGATAAAGGAAGTATAGATGAAAGAATTAAAAAGATCGAAGCAGCTAAACAGAATTTATTAGATGGACTATCTGCAATCAAAGAGTTGGAAAAAGAAGCGGAAAAAAATAAATATGAATTGGAAAACGCTTTAATAAAACTCTCTAAAATAAAAACAGATAAAATCAACTTAGAAGCAGAACTTAATAATATTAAACAAGTTATTTCTTCAGATGTATCTACATTTCAAAAATTAGCAGGAGTTCCTACTGAAAAAGAAAAAAGAAAAGAAAGAATCATTGGTTTTTTTAGTGGAATAATAGCATCAATTATTTCAGCAGGAATTATATGGGTAGTAACAAAAGTTATTCATAGCTACTTTACATAAGTTCAAGATGAAGAATATAGTAAATAGATAGTATAAAATACACTGAATACAAGTGAGGTAAATATTTACTGCGAATTAAGAGCCATAGTTTATTTATAAAATTGATAACAATAGAAATAATAATATGGGAAGTATCACATATGATTTTTTATCAGATTCAGTTCTTTTTGATAGTAGAGAGATAGATAATTTGTATAAGTCTTTAACAGATAGTCAATTGGAAAATATTCTAAATGATTATAGATCGTATTGTTTGTCCAACATTGAGGATTTAACGAAGGAAGTCATAGACAATAAATCTTCTCTCAAAATTTTATCAAGCATAGAGGAGATGCCATATGAAACATTGAAACAAGGAGCATTATATTTTGACCAATTTGTAATTTATGACCCTTTGTTTCAGAAAAGTACTCCAAGAAGACAAGCGACAGATGTAATGTCTGAATATTTGGGATTTCAAAAGCATAAAATTGACAGGAAAAAAATTGCAGAAACAGCGAAATTATTGAAATCAATCACTCCAATGATTGCTGCTAATTTTGTTAAAATTTTGCCTTTAAGTAAACCATTTGAACCACCGAAAGATATCCCTCTTAATTTGCCAATCAATTATTATGCAGATGAGTTACCTAAAGAATTAATGCTATATTGCAGAGAGCGTGCAATTATCAAGTCTATGAAACAGGTAGAAAAAGGTTGGCAAATTTTAGATGAACAAGATCTTACTCCTGGTCTTTTTGTAACTTTTCAAGATATTGAAAGTAATAAGGGAATGATTTACAACTATTTCCATCAAGAGTTTGAAAGAACCGAAGATCCTAATAAATTCAGAGTAAAAATGAAATTAGCAGATTATCCAATGGATAAAAATGTTTGGAAGACTTGGGTTTTTCAATCTGTAAACAGTTCAGCTAAAGCAATAGTTGACAAAATTTATTTGGAGAACTTAATTGCTAATGAACTTAAAGCGACATATTTGACTGCTGATTTATTTACGGCAAACTTATTAACAACAAATCTCCATGTTAAAGAAACTGTAGAGACTGCATCTGCAACTCAGTTTATGAATCTTGAATTGCCCTTTTTAGATAAGGTTAATATTGAAAAATTGATGCAAGTTAG
>UMGG01000547.1_pt1 | contig 11834 bp, 10 predicted proteins | sample 1965211 | NCBI WGS metagenome assembly UMGG01 (sample SAMEA4836064, study PRJEB28245) | human gut metagenome | biome: gut microbiome; material: fecal sample | place: Denmark | collected 2008 | reverse complement strand
AAAAAGCAATGGTACAGATAAAAAGAGATTGGTTTGATACAGCATTGAAGAATTACGAAAGGGGAGAAACGTATGGCAGATGGAAAGAGAAGATACAAGTCTGACAGGAAAGATCATAAGGTATCTGTGAAAGTGTCAGAAAAAGATATGGATATTCTGAAAGCGGCACTTAATAGGACTGGAATGACAGCAAGTGCCTATATAAGAGAATTGATCCGGACAGGCGGTAACATAGATACAAGTTATCCTGAGGACAGGGCAAGAGCAATCCGTATCATAGCAGGTATTGCAAATAATATTAATCAGGCGGTAAAGCTTGGCAATTCACAGGGAAGATTGTATTACAGCGATATTGATAAATTGCAGAACAGTCTGGATGATATAAAGAAAACATTCGGGGAGGTGCTGGAAGTATGGCGATTACAAAGATCTTAAATATACAGGAGTCAGAGGGCAGAAATCCAGCATCGCACCTGAAGAATGCTTTGGAATATATCCAGAATCCGGATAAGACAGAAGAATGTATACTGTTGGGCGGTATTAACTGCCTGCCAGATACAGCATTTGAGCAGATGGAAGAGACAAAGAATATATTTCATAAGACAGGTAAAAGGCAGGGCTATCATGTGATCATATCGTTTTCACCGGAGGAAAAAGTAACAGCAGAGCAGGCAATGTATGTCCTCGAGCATTTCGCAAAGGATGTGCTTGGTGATGATTATGAGGCGGTGTATGCAGTCCATACTGACAGGGAACATATGCATGGGCATCTGATCTGGAACAGTGTCAGCATGACAACTGGCAAGAAATACAATTCACCGAAAGGCAACTGGAAGAATTATCTTCAGCCTATTACAAATAAATATTGTGATGAACTTGGACTTTCCATTATGCCGGCAGAGTACAGCAGGAATCCAAAAAATATCAGCAGGGACAAGTGGGAAAAGGAAATGTCAATGAAAGAGATAATTCTAAGGGATGCCAAGATGTGTGCATATGCAGCCGGGAATGTGGAGCATTTTAAATATCTGATGAAAAGACTTGGATATGTATTTAAGAAAGACGCATGGATGGAGGTGCAGGCACCGGGATTTCGGTATTATCATAAACTGGCAAAGCTGGACGAGATGTTTTCAGAAGATATGTTACGGCATTATGTGGATATGCCTTGGATGGCAAAGCCTTACTTTTATTCGTCGGATATCAGGGGACTACACAGGGCGAAGCTGTCACCATTCCAGAAGAAGCTTTATGCAAAGCTATACAGATTAAGGGTTGTAGAACAGAAGCGTTTTGTAGTTGGTGGAGCAAAGTATGCAGAGGATTTGAAGAGGTTTCATCAGTTACAGGATGAATATTTGCTGCTTGTGAATAATGACATCAAAAGTATTGTGGAGCTTGTGGATTTCATAAGTGAGAAAGAAGATAGGATTCAGCAGATTGAGGACAGACAGAAGGAGATATACAGAGAAAGCTCTAGCCGGAAACGCAGTATAAAGAATGAAGAGCAGTACCGGGAATATCAGATATGGCATGTGGAAGTGCAGGAAGAACTGGACGAACTGAAGCAGGAGAAAAGGGAAATTAAGAGGCAGATACAGCTTGCTGATGACATTATAAAAGAAGATTTGTATACAGTTTATTATGCGATGTCGGGGAAGGAGGAGATTGTTGCTGACAGGGATATTGAGATACCGGGGATGGAAGATGAGGCTGTGTCCAAGAAAGATGTGGCTATTGAGCCGGAGACGAATGTTGAGGTAGTGAATCCAGACAATAATCAGAATGAAATAGGCAGACAGAAAGAGCCAACTGATGGAGTTAGAAAACAACAGACTGATTTAGATGGCATAGGAACACCAGAGATTCTTGATTTGGCTGATGTGAATTTGGCAAGAATGGACGAAAGTATAACTGATGTAACAGATAAAAGTGAATATGTGGAAACTAGAGAGACTGAATCTGTGGACAAAGCTGGCTGGATTGTTAGTAGAATATCAGAGCTTGGTGGTTATGAGAATGTCAGTGATTCTGTTAAGGCAGATGTATTTCGATTTGATATAGCTGATGTGAGTGGAAGCATAAGACTGTTCTCAGATGTAATGAAAAGGCTGGGGATAAAACTGGATGGAGATGAGCTTTATGAGGAGTTTCAGAGGATTTATGATGAGAGAGTTAGTAGAGATACTAATACAGAAAAAGCAAAAGACAAGATATGGGATATGCGGAGATAAAACATTGCGAGATGTATGTAGGTACATCTCGCAATTGGAAAATTACTGATTTTCTTTTTCAATAAATTTTTTGTAGTGTATCTGCATGTATGCCTTCATTCGATCATTCATAGAAATTCTGGCGGATTTAGAAAGATTTAAGGCATTTCGCTGATCATCGTCAATTGATTTTGAAATGCAGATATTTCCTGTATTAGGTTCAAAAGATATTAGATGTCTATCGAATAGGGCATCGTGATTAGCGCATAAAAGCAAACCATTGTTTGCGTCTATACGTTCTTCTTTTGAGGATTCAGCCCATTCTTTAATATGGCTTGCGCGTAATACAGATGTGGTGGAAATATCGCAAAGATTACAGTGATGACGTTCAAGAAGTAACAGTCTGCGGAAAGAGCCTTGCGAAACACGGGTTTTTACAATCTTTTCAACATCTGTACCGGCACATGGGTTATTATTTAGAGTGCGTTGCAAAGTTATGGCTTCAACATCATCGCAACTTACATCATTTGAAATAATATTATACTGGATCTGATGTGCTAATACTGGGTTATATGAAGGATTCATTGCTACATAATTTACATTATGGGTACCATGTGTGTTTGTAATAGAGTACAGGTTGTTGCATAATTCACACGGAATGAGAATAGCAACATATCTCAAGTAATCATATCTTAGCATAACAAGAGCATCATCCTGGAATGCAAATCTCTGAAGCTGGGTAAAAGACTCTTCAGAATCTGGGATGTTTATTTGTACCTGGTCACCAGTATGACCATATTTTTTATATGCAGAACTGTGAAGAGTAAAATTGAAATCTGTTAAGTATTGTGGCAGATTGATATTGGAACGTACATAGTAAGTGTTTCCGTTTAAATCCGTCCTGCCAGAGGGCTGGTCGATTTCATGAAGGTATCTGAAATTGTTATCGTATATATCAATATCAATGCTTTGTACGGAGGTTGTTGCATTATTCAGTTCTTCAAAGAAAAATAACATGCCTTGTTTACCAGTAACATCAATATGTGTCTGGTTTACCGTTGAAGAAGTATCCCCGGCATTAATTCTTCGCTTATCTTTTATAATATTCTGGTTTGAAAGTTTCTTTACCAATATTCCTTGAAAAGCATCTGGATTAAGTGGTGTGCCAGGGATATGTATGTAATTCAGAAATTGGTTTAATGTATCAATGATTTGTCTATACATGTAATTGTATTCCCTTCTGTAGATTTATATTTATTATATCAAGCAGAAAAGAAAGTGTATATATAAATTTTAATAAAGAATGTATTTACACCCTGATAAAAACATTATATAATATGTTTATTAAACGGAGGAGAATGCAATGACTAATAAAAAGAAAAGCAATTGTGGAAGACCGGCAGGTAGAATAAAAACTGCAAAAATAGAAATTTCAATTGAACCGGCAGTAAAAGATGAATTTATGACATTATTGCGTAATGAAGGGAAAACTGCCTCTGTGGAAATTGGATTGTGGATCAGAGATTACATAAAAAATAATAAGCTTGAGGAGGAAAAATAAATGAAAGTAGTTTCATTCTTCAGTGGGCTTGGTGGACTTGATAAAGGGTTTGTAGATACAGGCTATGATATAATATGGGCAAATGATTTTGATAAATATGCTGTGCAGACATATAAGGCTAATTTTGGAGAACATATTGTTCTTGGAGATATAAATGAAATTCCATTAGAGGAGATACCAGACTGCGATATCCTGATAGGTGGTTTTCCGTGCCAGCCGTTTAGTATGATGGGGCAGCAAAAAGGGTTTGAAGATGCAAGAGGAACATTGTTTTTCAGAATAGCAGAGATTGTGGATGATAAAATAAAAAAAGGAAAGAAACCGAAGGCAATTATTCTTGAAAATGTAAGATCCTTGAGAACACATAATAATGGAGAAACATATAAAGAAATATACAGAATATTACATGATGTGCTTGGATATAATGTGTTCTGTGACATATTAAATTCAGCTGATTATGGAGTGCCTCAGACACGAAACAGAACATATATTGTATGTTTTGATAATCAGAATGCAAGATTTGAATTTCCAGAAAAGAAAAAACTTAATAAAACATTGCAGGATTTACTGGAACCAGAAGTTGATGATAAATATTTCCTGTCAGATAGAATATTGCCTACAATATTATCAGATGGAACTGGTGGATATAAGGCAAAATCGGAAATAGATTTGAAGATTGCGAGACCTTTGTGTGCAACTATGGCGAAGATGCACAGAGCATGCCAGGATAACTATGTAACCCAGAATGGAAGGGTAAGAAGACTTACTCCGCGTGAGTGTGCAAGATTGCAGGGATTTCAGGATTCATTCGTAATCCCAGTATCTGACAGTCAGGCATATAAACAGTTTGGAAATGCAGTTACAGTTAATGTATCAAAAGCTGTTGCCCAATCGGTAAAGGCAACATTAATAAATCTTGGAGAGTGGAAAGACTGATATGGAATACAAAAATGATAAAGGTGAATTTATATCTTTTATAAAGGCTGGATTGGGCGATAAGGAGAATAATCATGTAGATGTCTGCCTAAAAAGAGTTACAAAGCCTGTAACAGAGAAATTCCTTAATGACAGGGCAGATCTATATAAGACTGATGTGGATAATGATTCGGAACTAATGGAAGCATTTAGAAGACTGGCTTTTATATGTAATGAAAAAGAACAGGAATGCTATAAGTGTCCTGTAAGTAAATATTGCAATACATATATTGAAAATGCCAGAAAAAATGTAAGTGATGATTCGTTAAAGATGATAGATTTGTTCTGTGGGGCAGGTGGCTTGTCATTAGGCTTTACACAGGAAGGATTTGTGACAAGTCTGGCAAATGATATACAGGATTGTTGTGTGGACACATATGCACACAATCATCCTGAGACACCAAGGGATCATATAGTGTTAGGTGATATAAAAGATGTGGTAAAAAATCTTGATAAGCTACTTGCAGGCAGAAACGTTGATATTGTTGTTGGTGGGCCACCATGTCAGGGATTTAGTATGGCTAACAGACAGAGATTGATAGATGATCCTAGAAATCATCTGTATAAGAGTTATGTTGAAGTTGTAAAAAAAGTACACCCTAAATTTTTTGTTATGGAAAATGTTAAGGGAATGTTATCTGTAGCTGAACAGGTAAAAGAAGATTTTCGAGCTATTGGATATTCGGTAGAATGCCATATATTGAATGCCAAGAATTTTGGGGTTCCGCAGAACAGGGAAAGACTTATATATATAGGAAATTGCCTGGGAGTAGATAATGAACAAATTTTTAATGAAATATTTGCATTAAGTGAAAATATACCGGAACATAATCTTGGGAATGCGCTATTTGCACTTAGGGAGCTGGAAGCTTCAAGAGTAAAAAATTCTACAGAAAGTGGTTCAATAGAGAGCGGATACAAAATAGAAAAAAATAGTATTACAGAAACCAATGATTATATTTCGTATATTAATCAGGACAGGGTGGTTAATGTAGTATCAAATCATAAAGCGAGATATAACAATGACCGTGATATAGAAATTTATGGCCGCATGGAGCCGGGAGACCGCTCAGATGATCCGAAAATTGCAGATATTATGCCATATGCCAGAAGAAATGGTATTTTTAAAGATAAATATTTTAAACTTGAAAATGATAAGGTTTGTAAAACAATAACAGCGCATATGAAGTTTGATTGTAATATGTATATTCATCCAACACAGGCAAGAGGACTCACACCGAGGGAGGCAGCAAGGGTGCAGTCGTATCCTGATGATTATTTTTTCAGAGGTGCATATACGAAGACTTATATGCAGATAGGAAATTCTGTTCCTCCACTTCTGGGAAGAGCGATAGCACATGTGATAAAAAGCTATATGAAAGGTGGTAATGACTGATGGAGTTTACAGAGGCAATAGAGATAATAAAGAACATAGTTCCGGAGAGTTCAGCAAATGAATATGATGGAATAATGGTAAAAAGACTGGAAGCATCTAACACATTGGATGAAGGCAGAACAACAAATCAGACCCATATAGCAATATCAGGAGAACAGATGAATATGTTCCCTTATCTTATGGCAGATGGCTATTTTAAGTGCGATTATAATGACAGGGATGAGCAGTTAAAAAAATATTTTATAACACAGATACCTCTTTATATTTACAAGGATAATGTCCTGTATCTTGCAGATGGTGAAGAGAGCGGTATCAGCTTTGGTGATGAAAAAAGCAGATGTGTGCGTGCGAGTATAGTGAGAAGTAGAAGAAAAGAGCAGGCAGATCAGGTACAGCTGTCATTGACTACAATAGATGATCCGGCATTTGTCAGCTTCAGAAGATTATTGCATACAGGAGATTATCTGGTGATTCTGAAGCATAAAGAAAAGCTGGTTTATGATTGTATAGGCATTAAAGCCAATGATGAAACTCGTGGAGAGTTTAATATTTCAGCACTTAATAATAAATTTTATAAGCTGCCGACAAATACAAAAGTAGATATAAAGGAACTTATTGAAATTAAAAATGCAGAAATAGAAAACAAGAAATTCACAGTTGATGAATTGGGGACTATTCTTAAAGAAATGTATGGCAATGCAGAAGATAAAATGCAGGTAGCATCTATACATATTTTTGGAATAAAATATGGCAAAAATATAATCGAAAATGAATTCAAGGCACCAGATATTATCAAAGCAGCAGGATTGAATGAGTCATACTCCACAGAATTACAGAAGGCTTTGAATATATATAGGTGTCTCAATAAAAATACATACGGAATCTCTATTTCTGAGGGTGATAATGTACTGGAAGAAAATAAAGAATCTGTTAAGCGTAAAACAGGAGCAGAAAATATTCTTCTTTATGGCGTTCCAGGTGCTGGAAAAAGTCATGAAATAAAGACAAAATATTGTGATGATGAAAAATGCATGGAGAGAGTGGTTTTTCATCCGGATTATACATATTCAGATTTTGTGGGACAAATATTGCCGAGAGTGGAAAAAGATAAGGATGGTAACGATAAGCTGAAATATGTATTTACTCCTGGACCATTTACTAAGTTGCTCAAGAATGCACAAAATGATCCTGGTAACTACTATTATCTTGTCATAGAAGAATTAAACAGAGGTAATGCTCCTGCAATATTCGGAGAAGTATTCCAGTTGCTTGACAGAAAAGATGAAGAGGATTTTCCTCTTGAAGAAGTGGGCGAAAGTGAATATGGAATTTCAAATTATGAGGTTGGAAAGGAAGTCTACGGGGATGAAAAACATCAGGTAAGAATACCATCAAATATGTATGTTCTGGCTACGATGAATACAGCAGATCAGAATGTATTTACATTGGACACTGCTTTTCAGCGTAGGTGGAATATGAGACAGATAGAGAATAATTTTGATAAGTCTGAACATTCAAAAGATATAATTGCGGGTACAAAAGTAAGCTGGGGAGCATTTGCTACAGTAATCAATGATATGGTCATTGATATCAATGTTGATATGGCAAGCTCTGAGGATAAGCGGCTTGGAACATATTTTGCCAGAAAGAAAGAGCTGGAGGCAGGCAGATTTTCTGAAAAGGTACTTAAATATTTATGGGATGATGCCTTTAAAATGGACAAGACAGCTATATTTAATGAAAATTGTAAGTCTCTTGAAGATGTGGTTATTACATATGAGACTGCAACATCAGATAAACTGGCGGCGGTATTGAGAATGAGCGTTTATGAGAAAATGCTTTCAAAAATGCAACAAAAGAATACAGATAATAATGAAAACTAGGTGGTGATTTTTTGAGGAAAGTTGATATTCGAAGTAAATGCAGAGTGAATTCTAATCGTGAAATGGATACATTTGTAGGGTTAAGATGTAATGATGGTGACATAAGTATCAATTTTCCGCTTGGATATCATATATCTGAAGATGACAATGAGCTTCGCAAGGATATAATGCTCTTACTTACAACACTTTCAGCTAACACAGAACGAAAAGAGTCAGAAATTCTTAAGCAAGGTAATGCTTTTGATAAAGTAGAATTTCCATTGCAGTCATATATGTATCTTATAAAGGATTTTTTTGTACGAGGTTATTATAAGGAGCAGGAAGTTTTATATAAAGTTGCTAAATCGGGAAAGATCAATTGGAACAGGACAATAAAAACCCAGAAACCATATGTACAGGATATGGACGTGTTTTATCTTGATTTCGTTACAAAGAAGAATAGTGTAAAAGAGAATGAACTGATTACATTAATACATGAGTATTGTGTATATGAAAGCTTTGAACGGATAGGCTGGCTCTATACGGAAATGATGCCGAAGAAACCAGTAATTGTTAAACAGGAAAGGTTATTCCGTTCTGTTCTTAAAGATAAAATTGCCAATACTTTTAATGATAAAAACAGGATGCTATTCCGGCATATGCTTGCAATTATTGATTTTGAAGGAGATAAAGATTCTGATAAAAACTACAGATATGGAACATATCGTTTTGAATATATATGGGAGAAAATGATTGATAAGGTATTTGGCATTGAGAATAAAGCAGATTATTTTCCTAAAACAACATGGTATGTTAATGGAAGTAAATATGATAATGCTTCACTTGAACCAGATACGGTTATGTTGTATGGAACAGATGTATATGTACTTGATGCAAAATATTATAAATATGGAGTAACAGGAAAGACCTGGGATCTGCCAGAATCTACATCAATAAACAAACAGATTACATATGGTGAATATATAGCAAAAGAGGATAAATTTAAGAAAAAGCATGGAGAAAATATTAAAGTATATAATGCTTTTCTTATGCCTTTTGATTCGTTAAAAAGTAAGTATCCAGATAATGCAAATATGCTCAAAGTGGGTGAAGCAGCAAGTAACTGGAAAGATAATACTGAGGAATATCAGAAAATTCAAGGGATTCTTATTGATGTAAAGACTCTTATGAGTATAAATGTCAGACAGGAAATGAAAGAGATAGAAAAACTGGCAAAGTTGATTGAAAACTGATTGTTGAGGTGATTTTGTGGCAGATGTTTTAACAAAAGAACAGCGGCATAAGAATATGAAAAATATTCATGGAAAGGATACCAAAATAGAAGTTATATTAAGAAAGGCTTTATGGAGCAAAGGATACCGGTATCGTAAGAATTATAAAAAATTGCCGGGCAGCCCGGATATTGCACTGACAAAGTATAAGATTGCAATTTTCTGTGATGGAGAATTCTTTCATGGGAAAGATTGGGATACTTTAAAGAAGAGACTGGAAAAGAGCAACAACAGTGAGTTTTGGATTAATAAAATTTCCCGTAACATAGAGCGGGATGATGAGATAAATAAAAAATTAGACTTTGAGGGCTGGACAGTAATCCGGTTCTGGGGTGAAGATATAAAGAAACATACGGATGAGTGTGTTAAGGTTGTGGAAGAAACGATTTTTGATAATGTTATTGAGGAAAAAGAAGGAAACTGGAAGTGATATGAAGATATTTTCATTTTTTGCTGGTGTTGGAATGCTGGATTTGGGATTTCAAGATGCTGGGTATGAGATTGTTTTTGTTAATGAATTTAAAAAAGAATTTATGGATTCATACTGTTATGCGAGAAGAAAACGTAACTATAACCAACCAATATATGGCTATCATGTAAATGATATTAATTATTATTTGGAAGATATGGGGGAACATATCTTTCAACAATATATTAATAATGAGAGACAGAATAATGAATTAATTGGGTTTATAGGTGGACCGCCTTGTCCGGACTTTTCTGTGGGTGGGAAAAACAAGGGAAGAGAAGGGGAAAATGGAAAATTAGCAAAGAGTTATATAGATATGATTTGTCACTTTCGGCCGGATTTCTTTTTGTTTGAGAATGTAAAAGGGTTAATCAAAACGCAAAAACATCGAGAATATTTCGAAGAATTAAAGCGTGAATTAAAACAAAATGGATATATACTAACGGAACAACTTATGAATTCGTTAGATTTCGGAGTGCCACAAGATCGAGAGAGAATATTTATGATAGGGGTATTGAAGGGCACTGAATTAGCTAGAAAAGTAATTTGCGTGAATGATACATTTGATTTCCCTTGGAATACGAATTTACCATATGATTCTGCAGTTGTGAAGATGATGAATTGGCCTAAACCACAGATATATCGAGAAAATAGCAAAAGAAAATTTAAATACAACGTACCAAGAAATTTAACTGTAGAAGAATGGTTTAGAAAAAATAATGTATATAGACATCCTAATAAAAAAGATGTGTTTAAGGTTAAAGGTGGAAGAGAAAAAATACAAACAATACAAGAAGGTGATACTAGTAGAAAGTCCTTTAAGCGTTTACATAGATGGAAATACTCCCCGACAGCTGCTTATGGAAATAACGAAGTGCATCTTCATCCATATAAAACACGTCGCTTAAGCGTTGCAGAAACTATGGCGATTCAGTCGTTGCCTATGTGGTTTGAATTGCCCTCGAATGTATGTTTGAGTGCAAAGTTTAAAATGGTTGGAAATGGGGTCCCATATTTGATGGCTTTGGAAATAGCAAGGAAAATAACTAATTACTTTTAAGAAAGCAGGTATATAAATGAATAAAGTGAAAATGAAAGTTAATCCTAGAATAATAGAGCATTTAGGCAGTGATCTGATTACATCCGCAGCTGTAGCTGTTGTGGAATTAATAAAAAATTCCATAGATGCGCATAGTAAACGAGTCAATATACAGTTTTTTGATGGCATTGGGCAAATAGAAAAAAATGATAAAATGTTGGTGCCATTAGATGACGATATGTTTTTCCTGCTAAAAGAAAAGGTGGCTGGGTCTAACATATTATTGATTGAAGATATTGGGATTGGAATGAACGCAGTACAATTGCAAGAAGGCTATCTAAATATAGGTACAGATATAAAATATAAAGATTATGAAAATACAAATCTGGGGGAAAAGGGGATTGGAAGACTTGCTGCACAATGCTTGGGTAAAAAATTAATCCTTGAGACTGCTTCAAGTGATGATAAACAACGAAAAGTTATTTTTATTGATTGGAATGCGTTGATAAATTCTGATAAAATTGATGAATTCGAAATACCATATTATGAGTTATCTAAAATGGCAGAGGCCTATACAAGGATATGGATAATTGATGTAAAAAAAGATGAACTTATAAATGAACCATTGCAATTGGGATTATTTGATGATAATAAAGTGACTTTATCAGATGATTTACGGGTGGCAACATCATTTTTAATATCTCCATATGATAAAGCAGTAAGGAATATAGAAATAGCATTTTATAATAATGGTGTGCAGATTTGTTCAGGATTTGACTCAGAATTACTGAATTTTGCTGAAAGTGTAAATGTCTTTGAAATAAATAATATAAATGGAAAAATTGAATTAAATATGAGCTTGAATTTGACACCTCAGTTTATTGAAAAAACACATAGATCATGTATCAAACCAGTCTCATATTTTCCAAAATATAGGAGAAAAAAAGAAGAGTATATTCAATTATTTGATAGATACAAGGAGCGTTATGAGTCATCTTTAAATATTACTATTTCGTATGAAGAATTG
>UMGG01050331.1_pt1 | contig 11994 bp, 4 predicted proteins | sample 1965211 | NCBI WGS metagenome assembly UMGG01 (sample SAMEA4836064, study PRJEB28245) | human gut metagenome | biome: gut microbiome; material: fecal sample | place: Denmark | collected 2008 | reverse complement strand
CATAGTAAGGCTTAAATACGACTTCTCTAAGGTCCGCCGTATCCTTGAGATAGGAAAGAGGAATCCGATTCTCCGTCATATTTGGTAACTTCAACAGACAGTCTTTTCCATCTTCTGATGGATAGAGAACTGCATCCTGATTAGTCACCTTAAACGTCCTTTTATCCAGACGGCAGTATTTTGGCATCTGTGGTCTCCCTGTAAAAGAAGAAGGATCTTTCTTATATGTCTTTAATGCAGAAAGCCAGGCTTTAAAATCGACCGTTGCCTGCCGCACGATACCCTGAGCTGTCTGCATCGGCAGTCCGGCAAAGAAATCGGGATTCTTGTTTGCACGAAGGATCTTATCTAATGCCTTGTAAGAAAGGACACGGCGGCAGGTGAAACCTTTGTAGGTCTCTTTTGCACACTGGATCTCCGCAAAGACAGACTTCTCCAGATTGGTACGTTCTTCTTTATCCCAGCCGGTAAATACCTGACGGATGCGAAAAAGGGCAGCGTTATACAACAGCTTTGCAAGCCGGGAATACCGGTCTGCAAAAGCGAAGATCTGTTTGAAATTGTCTTCAGATAAGATCATTGGAACCGCCTTTTTCATAATACCTTTTCCTTTCTTTAAGATAAAAAGTGAATCTCCTCTATAGGTATTATGAAAGATTTACCAGACAAACGATTTTTCTGTATAAAAAAACTGGTTGCAAGGGCATTCACCCACGCCCATGCGGTGCCGTAGCTCCTATGGACGTGGTACTCTGCCTAAATTGATAGATAAAGCTCAGAAAAGAATTTCTCTTCTGAGCTTTATTATTTAAAGACGACCGGCTTTTTTCAGTACCAGTTTATATTCTGGTGCAGATTCTCTTGTAAGATTGTAATCAAGTTTTCCTTCGCGATTTAATTCTGGATACTGAGAAGCATAATAAGTATTATATCCAATATAACAGTTATTTTCATCAAAATAATCACTATATAAGAAATAGCTACCCTCTTCTACAATATATGCTTTACCATCAATACAAGCCAGATTATTCTGGTGAGAAGGAGTCTGTCCATAGTATCGATCATATCCTGCCAATCTTACACAGCAATCTACTCCAGCAAAATTCAACATTTGTGCTACTGTTGCAGAAAAGCCTGTACAATCTGTATTAACATGGTAGGTACCAATATCATAAACATACTGTTCTGAACTATGTTGTGAAATATATTTCAATACAGCTGATACCTTTTCTTTATCTGTCATTGTATTATTTGTAATCTCATTAACTACTTTCTTGCACTGATATCTTAATGTGTTTACAGAATTATATCCCTGAACAACAATAGTAATTTTCTTCTTATTATATGTTGTTACTTGAGCTGTTCCATTTCCAACAATTCCCTGACCACCAGAAACCGTTTCTGTTCCTGGTTGATCATATTCTAAATTATTAATTACTTCCTGATTAGAAGAATATCTCACCTGCATTGTAATATGGCTTTGCCCATTAAAAACATATGTTAAGCCTTCTTTTATATCATTATTACGACAATAATATTTTCCCTCTGGCAGAACAATCTTTTTCGCTTTTGTAAAATCTGTTGGAAGATAGTATGACTCAAAAAAGCTATCATATGTTAAATCACTCTTAGAAAGGGTTAATACCCCATCTGCAGAAGTCTTCTTATCTAATGCAGTTTCATATGAAGGAGTTACATCTTCTCCATCATTATCGTTCTTTCCAGAATTATTGCTTCCGTTATTGCCACTGGATGTATCATTTCTCTTTGTCGTATTCTTGGAAGTAGTCTGTTTCTTCTTTTTTGTAGAAGTTTTCTTCGGGATCACTCTGATCTTAATCCGTTTTATCTTTGTATTTTTAGACTTTGCTTTTACGGTAATAGTAACTCGGCCAGGTCTTTTTGCTTTCACAACACCTTTGCGGTTAACTGTAGCGATTGTCTTGTTGCTGCTCTTATAAGTAATCTTTGCAGCTACTTTCTTTGGAGCTACTTTAACCTTGATTCTGGAACGCTTTCCTACGGTAAGTTTTTTTACGGATGTTACTTTGATTGTTCGGATTTTTCCCCGTTTTCCAACAGCTGATGCTTGTTTTGGTAGAAAGATTCCTGCAACAGAAGCAAATACAAACATTGCCGCAAATACGATTGCCATGATACTTTTTTTGTTCGTTTTCTTCATAATATGTCATTTTCCTTCCTTCTTTTGTAGATAAAGCTCAGAAAAGAATTTCCCTTCTGAGCTTTACAATTAAAGGCGGCCGGCTTTCTTTAAAACTAAGGAATATTCAATGTAATTCAAATTTGAATGGTCATAATCTAAATTAACATCTAATTTTCCCTCTCGATTTTTAAGCCCTAATTCTGGATAAATTTTATCATAATAGCTGTTATAACCAATATAACAATTATTTTTATCGAAATAATCGCTATATAAGAAGCATCCACCTTCTTCTACAATATATGCTTTTCCATCAATACAAGCAAGATTGTTCTGATGAGACGGAGTCTGTCCATAAGAACGATCGTATCCTGCTAATCTCATGCAACAATCTACTCCTGCAAAATTAAGCATCTGTGCTACTGTTGCAGAGAATCCGGTACAATCTGTATTTACATGATAGGTTCCAATATCATAGATATACTGAGAAGTGCTATGTTTTGAAATATAATTCAATACTGCTGATACTTTCTCTTTATCTGACATAGAATCATTTGTAATCTCATTTACAACCTTTCGACACTGATATCGTAAAGTATTTGTCGGATTAAAATTTCTCACAACTATAGTAATTTGTTTTCCATTTCTTAATGTTACTTTCGTAGTTCCATTTCCTACAGTTTTAGGAGTTAAAAGCGAATTTTCCGTTCCTTTTTGGTCACAATCTAAATTATTAAGTACTTCCTGATTGGATGTATATTTTATACCAGAATAAATATAAGACTGACCATTTAATACATATGTTCTATTTTCTTTTATTTCATCTTCATCATAAAATCTATAATTTCCCTCTGGTAAAATAATTGTTTTTGCCTTTGTAAAATCTGTTGGGAGATAATATGCCTCAAAAAAGCTATCATATTTTAAATCACTCTTAGAAAGGGTTAATACCCCATCCGCAGAAGTCTTCTTATCTAATGCAGTTTCATATGAAGGGGTTACATCTTCTCCATCATTATCATTCTTTCCAGAATTATTACTTCCGTTATTACCGCTGGATGTATCGTTTTTCTTTGTTGTATTCTTGGAAGTAGTCTGTTTCTTCTTTTTCTTAGAAGTTTTCTTTTTTGTAGAAGTTTTCTTCGGGATCACTCTGATCTTAATCCGTTTTATCTTTGTATTTTTAGACTTTGCTTTTACGGTAATAGTAACTCGGCCAGGTCTTTTTGCTTTCACAATACCCTTACGATTAACTGTAGCGATTGCTTTGTTGCTGCTCTTAAAAGTAACCTTTGCAGCTACTTTCTTTGGTGTTACTTTTACTTTAATTCTTGAACTCTTCCCTACGGTAAGTTTCTTTACAGATGTTACTTTGATTGTTCGGATTTTTCCTCGTTTGCCAACAGCGGATGCTGATTTCGGAACAAACATCGCAGTAAATGCGAACACCAATGCGAATAATATTGCCATGATACTTTTTTTGTTCATTTTCTTCATCATAATTTTTTTCTCCTTTTCTTATTAACCATGATTTCTTTTATTATTAGTATGATAGAAAATTTAGAATCACGATTTTTCTGTAGAAAAAATTTTTCCCTCTCAAAAAGGAGTATATCATAAATCTGAAAAAATGCAAAAAGGCAGGACAATCAATCCCTATGTTACCTACACAAAAATACGAATTCGTGTTAGAATAAGAGAGCTACCGCCCCTAGACAGGTACAGAAAGGGGGTGCGTTCCTTTGAATTTAATTTCATCATTTATGCTTTCTATTCTGGCAAGTATAATCGCCTATTATATTTGCAAATGGCTGGATAGAAGGTAATATCTGGTAGCCAGCCTGGGGACTAATCCACCTCGCCAAAACGGATAAAACCCCCCGGAGGTGAAAGCTCCGGGGGGTTTTTACTGCGTTCCTTTGAACACATTTCATCATTTTGCCTATTGGCATTATATCATATGCATTTCTTATTTGCAATATGCATTCTCTATTTTTGTGGGTTCCAAGTCTTTACTATAATATCTCCGCCCACGGGATTGTATGGCAATTCTTCATCAAATTTATTGACTGCTTGCTTAATATTTTCTTTAATATCCTGCTCATTTGACATAAGAAGCATTGGATTTTTATTAAAATATTCAACATATTCATTTGCTCCTCCATAGACAGGAAATGGTTCTACAACATATTGTCTTTTAATAGATAATTCCATTTTATTAATTGCAGCTTTCACATACACCCTTTGTCCCATCTCAATATATCCGGCAAAGAAACGCACATACTCATTCAATGCCAAAAGATTTTCATGCTTCATCAGATAGTCATGAAACCTCTTAAAGAGATCTTCCGGATAAGTCACTTCATTCATATTTTCTTTTAACCAGTCTTCAATGAATATTTCTTTTGAATCTTCTCCAACAGTTTTAAATGAGTTAATATCATATGTACAAACAATATAATCTCTTGTTTTAAATATCTTGAGAACTCTTTGCCTCTTTTTATCATCTTGAAATGCTCCATCAACAAACCGAGAACTTTTCGTATCCCCATAACCAATAATGTGATCCTTAAAAAACGTCAAACCTACAAAACTCATATGTTCCCTTCTACCTTTCTCTTTTGTATTTTCTGTTATTTTATCAGATAATGATGTCTGTGTATAGATAGGATAATCGCCATTCAAATGAGGTTTATATCCCTCAGAAAAACCATAATGCATTCTTACTTCACTCCTTTTACAAAAACAGCCACCGGTCACCCGATGGCTGTCTGATCAATTTTCAGAAGATTACTCTTCTTCTTTTTTCTTTCCTTTTACAAGGAATGCAACTCCGGCAATCACGAGGATCACTGCTACACCAGCAAAGATGTACATCTTCATGTTGTCACCCGTCTGGACTTTCTTTCCACGGGAATAACTTCCACGTTTTGATCCTTTTACAGGCTTTTTCACTTTGATGATATCTACGCTCTGTGCCTTATCTTTGATATCTGTGTGGTTTGCAATCTCAGCTTCCCCCTCATACAGATGCTCGAAAGCAACAAGGGTCTTTCCACCAAGACCGGATGCATCAAACTTAAAGGTTACCGTTGCTTCCCCGCTGACGCGTTCTGTCTTCTGGATAGCATCTTCTGCAGCATCCTTATCCACATCACCTACCACGGTATCTTTTTCATTTGATACAGCATCTCCGCCAGCCACAAAACTTGCAGTGGCAGTTACTTCTTTGCCATTGACTTTGATCGCTTTTCCAGTCTTCTTATCCATTAATGTTCCTTTTAATGTATAAGTCTTACCTTTTTCAAGGTTCTGGTATTTCACTACATCATTGATTGTAACTTTGCCAGCTTTAACACTGTGCTTTCCAGTCTTGGCATCGGTAGCTTTTGTTCCGATCTTAGGGATATATACCGTCTGTGCTTCATCCTCGATATCCGCATGGCTGCATAATGTAACATCTCCCTGCTTTAAGTCTTCGAATACAACAGTACTCTTTCCACCTAAGCCGGTTGCAGGGAAAGTAAAGGTTACTTCTACAGTGCCATCGCTTTCCTTTGGAGTAAAGGATTCGGATTTTGAACGGATCTCTTTGCCTTTAGAATCAAGGAATGGCTTTCCTGTCGATTTATCCATCAGTACACCGCTTACCTGATACGTCTCTCCTACATGAAGATTTTTGTATGTTACCGTATCAATGATCGTGATCTCTTTATCTTCACAAGAAGTATTGATCTTTGTTTTGGCATCTGCTGCCTTTGTCTTGATGGAAGGAACATATACTGTCTGACCCTCATCTTCGATATCCTCATGGGATGTGATCTCTACTTCATTTGTATACAGCTTTTCGAAGGCTACAAATTTCTTTCCGGCAAGTAAGGAAGTATCTACTGTGAATAAGACATCCACACTTCCATCTGCCTGTTCTGGAGAGAAAGTAGTCTCTCCTGTAATCTGGTTACCTTTGGCATCAAGGAATGGTTTTCCTGTTTCTTTATCCATCAATACCCCGCTTACCTTGTACTCTGTGCCAGGCACTAAGTTTTTGTAAGCTACCGTATCGCGGATAACAACAGCTTCACCAACTTTTACCGTATGACCTTTTCCGTCGAAGTCGGTTGCAGTTGTTCCAATAGATGGCCAGTGAATGCTCTGATTTTCATCGTTGATGTCTGCATGGGTTGCTACCTCTTTGCCATCACGATATACATGTTCGTATGCTACAACAGTTTTGCCTTCCAATGCAGATGCATCAAAGGTAAAGCTTAATGTAATCTCTCCATCTACCCGTTCGTCAGAAACAGATTCCTTTCCAACTTCTTCTGTATCATCCTGTCCAGCAACAAACTCTCTCTCTGCTGTCACTTCGGATTCTGTTCCATCCTCGTTTTTAACAACAAATGGTTTTCCAGTCTCCTTATCCATCAGGACACCCTTTACAGAGTATTTCTTTCCTTTCTGGAGATTTGTGTAAACAACAGTATCTTTAATCGTTACGGACTTCTTAACTGGAGAAGTATGGTTTCCAGTCTCGTTGTCTTTTGCAGTTGTTTTTGCACCCGGCGTAAAGAATGTCTGGTTCTTATCTGTGATATCCGCATGAGCGGCATACAGTTCGTCTTTATGGTAAACATTTTCGAATACAACGGTTGTTGTATTTTCAAGTCCTGTCACATCAAAGACAAATGTCACATCAACTGTTCCATCCTTTTCCTTTGGAGTAAAGGTTGTTTCAGATACGATCTCTTTTCCATCTTTATCCTTTACTTTTTCTCCAGATTCTTTAGACATCAGTGTGCCGACTACTTTGTATTCTTTACCAGGCTCCAGATTCTTGTAGGATACCGTATCGATCACAGTTGTGATCTTTTTGTATCCTTCACTGTTCTGGTCTGTCTTCTCATCTACTTCATAAGAAGTGTCTTTGGAACCAGTCTTCTGGTCTACTGCGGAAGTCTTCACTTCTGGAATAAGGATCGTCTGACCCTCATCGTTGATATCCTCATGGGTTGCTGTTGGAACAGTTTCTTCTTTTCCATCATCCCCAACGAGATATACCTTTTCAAAGACAACAAGTTCCTCTCCATTGAAATCTTTTGTTGGGAAGGAAGAAAGTTTCACATCTACCGTTCCCTTGCGTGTATCTTTCCAGAGCGCATCATCATTCGCAATACTGCTCTTTTCTGTACCTTTTTCTTCTACCGTAAATTTCGTCTCGCCTGTAACATTCTTTCCGTTTGCTGTAACGGCTTTTCCTGTCTTTTTGTTCATGAGTACGGCTTTTATAACATAAGTCTTGCCTAATGCTAATCCATCATAAGATACCGTATCTGTGATAGATAAAGCATCCTGCTGTTTTGCATAATTGCTGCCAGTTGCACTGTCGATTGCTTTTGTACCGATTGTTACAGGTGGGTCAGTTAACTCAAAGGTAATCTTCTTATCTTCTGTCGTCACTTCAAAAGAGGAAGTTGCTAACTGATATCCTGTATTATTCGCACAACGTTTCTCTGTCAGCTTGTAATGTCCTACCGGAAGTTTACCTAAGCCAGCTGTTTTACCTTCAGAATCTCCAATAACTGACTTGTGGAACCATAAAGAATCATCGGTTGCGGAAGAATATTTTCCATCTTTACCTACAGTTATTGTATAAGACTCTTTGGTATCCAGGTTCTCAATCGTAAATGGAATATTTGCCAATGCAGCACCTTTATCATTCTTTTTCACGAACTCAAAATCAGCTCTTGGCAGAGAATCTCCTACAATATAAGTAGACGAACCGTACACATCCTGCACAGCCTGTCCTTTTTTTGCATACATGATTACTGTTGGATTAGCATCATTAGCAAGAATTTTTCCAGCCGGATTAACCACGTCATAATGTACTGCTGAGAAACCAGCTCCAGATTTTGTTTCTTTAAGACCTAATGTTCCTAATGGAATCTTATTGATAGAACAAATAAAGGTTACCGTTCCATCTCCATTATCCTTAATATCTACCGCAGCATTAGTTGAACCATTTTTGATGTTCCATGTTTTTGTTGCCTGTTTTGTTTTTATCTCATTTGCATTATAATATCCACCCGGATAAAAGCTAAGAGTAAATTCAGTATTTCTTAATGTTGTCGCATTTACTTTATTTTGCTCATTTTTTCTCAGTTTCTTCGTAATCTTCAACCGCAGATCACAAGTCTCTGCATTATCCTTTGTATTTACCACCGTAGTCGCACCGCTGGAAGTCTTTGCTGTATAAACTGTTGCATCCTCTTTATATCCCGATGGAGCCTTTGTCTCGCGTACATAATATGTACCCTTTTCAAGACCACTTAAAGACCCTGTTGCATTTGCATCAAGAGTGATACTGCCGACAGCATTTTTCTTTGCTGTTGCATCTGCTTTTGTCTTAAAGATACCGTAAACAGCACCTTTTAAGGAATACAGGTTATTTCCGTTTGTAACGGATGGGTCTGCGGAACTCTTATTGATAGAAATCTTACCGGAAGCTTCGGAGAATTTTACTTTATACATACCAAATCCGGCCTGTGAGTTCATTTGAGGAGTAACCATACCAAAGATGGCATAATTCTCCTTTTCATTTACGAACATAACACTGATACGAATCGGAGAACGTGTCTTACTCTGACGAACCTGTGCCCCATCAATCTTCTTTGTATCGTATGAAACTGTTCCGATAGGTTTCATAACAGTACCATTGCCGATATGACAGCAGTTTAATGCATAAACTTCTGATCTTGAGTTATCCGCAAGCTGTGTCCAGTCAATATCTGGTTCTCTTCCTGTTTTAGAAGATGTGCCAGCTTTGTATTTAGCAAAATCCTTATCAACACCAAAACGATAGTTCATATAATATGTCCAATCCGCATGGGTATCAAATCCGTTTCTTTCATCCTTGATCGTCTTGTGGTTAAAATCATATGTGTTATCCGCTTTTTTGATCGCATTATAAGTATGGCCTGATTTTTCAGAAATAGCGGCTCCCCACATATAATCGTCCATCAATCCAAGATTCTTACGTAACCAGGATTTTTTATCAACAACACTTGTTGGATCATTTTGATGTTTATACAGATACGGTTCGTCAGCCCAGTATAAAGTGGACTTATAAGTAGAATACGTACCCTCATTTTCTTTTGTAAGATTTTCTTTTAATTTTACACCAGGGACAGCTTTTAAATCTGCTTTGGAAGTACTTGTACTTGCAGCATAAGCAGCTACTGCCTTTGGTTTGATAGTGATATCAACACTGGTGGTTGTCATAGCATTGGATGCCAGAGTCAGTACACCATTGTCTTCATCATAAGCAACACTATTGTCTGTCAGTTCGATCGGTTCTTCATTTCCATTTACTTTAATGGAAAAATAAGATGCATTGATATTCTCTGCGGTATCTTTTGTGGCTACCGGAATATCAAACTGTACATCAAGGTCATCTCCTACAACTACCTGATCGGCAGCTTTTACTTTTACATCCGGGTTCTGGTTATCAATGTGTACAGACACACCAGATTTATCGGAGATACTGCTGTCATAGCGGAAGAAAAGCTGTGCCTGAACAGGCGCATTTCCCATTTCTTTCACTTTCTCATCAGAGAAACAGCTTACTGGGACTTTGATGCATCCCTTTTCTGCATCCCATGTTGCATCTTTAATAATCTCGCCATCATTGTTGTTATAAGCGACATCACAGGAAACCAGTTCGAGATTTTTCTTCTGGGAAGTGATATCTGGATAGATATAATAAAATTCCCCATCGGATTTGCTCTCATAAACAGGTAATTCCTGCTGATACTGACCGATAAATGCACCAGCATCTACCGTTGTATCCTTCATCAGCTTATCAAGAGTAATGTTTTCCTCTGTTTTAGAAGAATCTGCCAGAGTATATTTTACAACCATCTTCCGGTCCACATGGTCTTTATTCTCTGTCTGCTCCTCGATCTTCTTTTCAACATCGACCGCATCCTGTGCGACTTCTTTTGTTGTCAGTTTTTCAGAAGATTCATCGGAGGTTGTTTCCGCTTCTGTTGTTTCTTCTGTCTTATCACTCTCTTTACTGTTCTTGGAGGATGTGTCATTAACAACAACTTCTTTACCTTCATCACCAACGACCTTTACCGGCTCATTTGCCTCCTCTGATTTTTCAGTACTTTCGGTACTCTCAGAGACTTCCGAAGCCTTTTCCTCCGATTCGGTGGCAGTTGCTGTTTCCGCAGCTTTTTCTGTAGCTTCCTGCTCTTTACTTGCATCAGCATCCGTTTTTGGTTCTTCTGCTTTTGCATCTGTCGCTGTGGAAGCTTCTGTTGCTGCCTCTGTGTTCTCACTGCTTTTAGCCGGTTCTGTAGTGGCCTCTGTTGAGATTCCGGTTTCTGTTGTTTCACTTTTGGCAAAAGTGCTTGCTGCCTCACTTTTATCTTCTGTTTCTTTCCTCTTTGCACCAACAAGGGAGGCAATTGTCTGCCCTTTTTCCATTGTTCCTTCTTCATAAGAGGATGTTACCATGACATCCTGTGCTGGCATTGTGAATGTTACAACGTCTTCATGCTTTTCATCAGCAAAAAGTTCAACATCCAGCTTCTTTTTTGTTTCAGGATCAATAAGGGACAGCTTTTTGATGATATACTTAGCATCCGGCTTTACCTGGATGGCTACGGTATCACCAGCCTTTACCTTTTTGGTTAAAGCTTTCTCTTTTGTAGTAGCTTCTGTGTTCTGCTGCTCCTTGCTCTCATCTTTCTTTGCCTCTTTTTCTGCATCAAAGATAGCAACGGAACCGTTTTCTGTCTTATCGAGTGTCAGGCTGTATGTGGTTTCTGTTTTAGCTGCTGCAATAAGTGGTGCTCCACTGATGGCAGAACCACAGAATAAAAAGCCTGTCAGTACACCGGATACGACCTGTTTAAAACGTATCATAGCAAACTCCTTTCCTGCTCTGCAAAAGATTTGTTTAATTGGTAGTATACGGGACGGACTGGACCGTTGCCTGCCCCGCAAACAAAGGGATATTATCCCTTCCCTTATAGTATGACAGATTAGGAATTTTTTAATCCACGCATCCGTGAAGGATGCGACAAGAGATAAAGTTTTAGAAGTTTTGGGTACAATTATTTATTTTAATCCACGCATCCGCGAGGGATGCGACGCTCCTCTGTTCCACCCACGCTTCCATTCCCCTGTTTTAATCCACGCATCCGCGAGGGATGCGACTGTCCAGTCAACATCTGCTTCTCTTCCTGTATTGATTTTAATCCACGCATCCGCGAGGGATGCGACAGATGTTAATGCTCGTGGCGCAAGATTTATAGAATTTTAATCCACGCATCCGCGAGGGATGCGACAGCGAAATCATATAAAATTGGTAGTGATTTCGCTGCTTTATTTAGAAAGTTTATACAAAAATTAGGCATTGTCATCTTTACCATTTTTTTCGGCAGGGCTTAACTTCATGTCAGTGAGGATACCGTTTTTTTGTCTACCACTGATGTTACATGAATTCTACAATTCAGCCTGCAGCCTAAAGAAGCAGGGATGGTGAAATAGTTAGATTTCTTCTTTTAACTCAATTAGCGAGAAGTCTCCCGCCTCTGCAGTCGGAGAGAAGAATCGCTACTATGTCATCAGCCAGTTACCATTGGGATGTAACCGTTTCAGTTTTGATAATAGCCATTGTTTATATGTTTTTCCGGGCTGTGATACATAACAGCCATTTTTATCAATTAAGTAGGCACTTGTTCCAGTAAAACTGCAGATAAACAGTTTCTTTCCATTAGCAAGTACACTATCCCATAACTTAAATCCATTCACCTGTGTTGTGT
>UMGG01036934.1_pt1 | contig 12106 bp, 10 predicted proteins | sample 1965211 | NCBI WGS metagenome assembly UMGG01 (sample SAMEA4836064, study PRJEB28245) | human gut metagenome | biome: gut microbiome; material: fecal sample | place: Denmark | collected 2008 | reverse complement strand
TCTGGGACACGAAATTGTTGCCCAGATTGTAGAAATTAATTCTGATACAGATTTTAAAACCGGCGATAAAATTGTAACTTCCCATCATATCCCCTGTGGGGTGTGTAATTATTGTAAACATGGGAATGTTTCAATGTGCACTCACTTTAAGAGCACAAATATAAGACCGGGAGGCTTTAGTGAGCTTGTTTATGTATCTGATGAACACTTAAAAAATGTTGCATATAAAATTCCTGACAATCTCACAGAAGTTGAGGCATCTTTTTATGAACCGCTCGGCTGTTGTGTGAGAGCAGTTAAAAGAGCAGCTTTAATGGAAAATTCCAGCGTGCTTGTTGTCGGACTTGGCTCTATCGGAATTTTGATGGCACAGGCGTTGAAAGCTTTTGGAATGAAAGTTACAGGCTGTGATTTACTGCCTGAGAGGATTAATTTTCTCAAAAACTTAGGTATAGATGCGGTTGATTCAAGAGATCTTCCTGAAAATTCCGAGTTTGATGCGATATTTATGACATCCGGCGCAGATAAAGCGCTTGAAGTTGCGCTTAAGGCTGTTAGAAACGGCGGAACTATTCTTGTATTTTCCAGCACCCCTAAAAATTCAGGGTATCCTAATAATGAAATTTATTACAGAGAACTTACAGTTTTAGGCAGTTATTCACCTGCACCTGTTGATTTAAAAGATTCGTTGAAACTTTTGGAAGAAGGAAAAGTAATTGTAAAAAATATTTCTACAGAATACCCGATGGATAAAATTCAACAAGCTTTTGATGATACAATAACTAATAAGATTATGAAAGCTTATATTAAGATTAACGATTAATAAAGAAAGGCTGCACCGGTTTTGACCTGTGCTGTATTAGAAAATGCGCGCAATACAATATTACGGACCACTGGATATAAAACTTGAAAATGTAATGGTTAAACCTCCTGAAGAGGGAGAGGTTGTTGTAAAAGTTATGTCTGCTTTGACATGCGGTACTGATGTAAAGACTTTTCGCCGCGGTCATCCTGTGCTTATAAAAAATATTCCGTCAGGGTTTGGGCATGAGTTTGCAGGTATTGTTGAAAAAGTAGGAAAAGGTGTTGAAAATGTTAAAGCCGGCGACAGGGTTGTTGCTGCAAATTCTGCACCATGCGGAGAATGTTTTTACTGCAAGAGAGAGGAATATAATCTTTGTGAAAACCTTGATTTGCTGAATGGAGCTTATGCTGAATATATTACAGTTCCTGCTCGTATAGTCAGGAAAAATATGCTTCTATTGCCGGAGGGATTAAGTTTTGATAAAGCTGCATTTTGTGAACCTCTTGCAAATGTTGTTCATGGGGTGGAAAGAACTGGTATTAAACCCGGTCAGACTGTCGGGATTATCGGTATTGGTCCTATAGGGCTTATGTTTGCACGTCTTGCAAAACTAAAGGGAGCAAATGTTATCGTTGCCGGTAGAAATCCTTTAAAGTTAAAAATGGCTGAAGAGTTTGCCCGCGCTGATGAAATTGTTGATTTGACAAAGTACCCTAATCCGGAAAAAATCTTTACTGAATTTACAGAAGAACATAAAGGGCTGGATGTTGCAGTTGAGTGTGTCGGGCTGCCGGAAATATGGGAGAGAATATTCTCCTGTGTAAGACCCGGTGGAACAGTTCACTTTTTTGGCGGCTGTAAATCAGGTTCAACTGTTACTTTTGATACTACTAAAATGCACTACGGCGATATTAGGCTTATGAGTGTATTCCACCATACTCCGAAATATTTTAGAATGGCTCTGGATTATATTGCATCAGGGGATGTTGAAGTTGAAAAGCTTATTACGGCAACCATCGGACTGGATAAGATTGAATGGGCTATGCAGCAGCACATTGACGGCAAAGCCATAAAATTTCTCGTAAAACCTTGGCAGCAATAAACTGTTAGGCGTATGCCGCTGTTATGTGTTTTGCTGAATACTGGTGAGCAATTGAAGGCTTTTAGGATGCTGCTATTTGTCATATTCTGTTGTTTTGAATATTCCGTAAGTCTTGTTTAAATCTTTGTATAATTCAAAGACAATTCTTCTTTTTCTATCTTCAATGATGAAACCTTCAAGAGGAGTTTCTTTTGTAATTTTCATTATTGAATAATTTGTTTTGTCTTTGGATATACTTTTACTAAGCCACCCCGATACATAGAATTTTGGTCCCTTGGGTGAGCATATCACTGAATCATGAAGAGCTGAATTGTATGTTGCTTTTTCCCCCTGACAGTAAAACCAGACATCTGTATTATATTTTCTTAAATAAGGCAATACTTTTTTGTCCAGTGGATAATATAAGATTATACGTCCGTTTTTCAAGTTGTTATCATTTAATATGTAATCTGCAAAGTATTTTGAACCTGAATGTATATAAACATAAGCTGTAGAAGGAAATGTAAAGATATGACTAAGAAATATTAGTGTCACTGCAATCTCGGTTGCCCGTTTCAAATTTGTATTCTGCGGGTTTTCGTCTGCACAAATCCAATAGCTGATAAGAGCATATACAAAAAAGAATACAAAGTGGTGGGTAAATCCGGCGTATATCTGTGTGAATATAAAAAGCATTACACCTATTGTGTATAAAAAGAATAATAATGCTTTTTTATTTCTAAATAAATATACAGGCAGTAATATTGCACTTAATATACTTCCTGATATTGCTAAAATATTTGATAATGGTTTGGTACTTATGTAGTATTCTGAAAGATTTTTTATAAAGTCTGTGCCGTTGCCCTGTATTTCGGAATTAGAGCCTCCAAGCTGCCATAGAATTAAACAAGCGCCGGCTGCCATTATTGAAAATGAACAAATAAAATCTTTTTTAGATACATTATTTTTTAAAGTTTCATTTATTAAATCAAAAGCAAATATAAATCCAAAAGCGCTTGCCCCTATAAGTGCCATTACGCTTGTGTTTGCACATAAAATAATCAGAAAAGAATAAATAATAGGATGTTTTAATTTATCTTTATATAATCCGGCAAGGAGAAATAATGTTAAAACTCCAATTGAATAACATCTTGCTACTACAGGAAATAAAATAAAAAACGGGAAAGAAAATGTTACAACAATTTTTGTAAAATTGCTGAACGGTGCTTTTTTCCACATATAAATTACACTGCCTAGTGCGAATATATAATTTATAAAAAGCATCGGGTAAGGATACCACAAATCAGCTTTAGCAAATGGCATCAATAACAGATACCATATGAAAGTATGCCCTTCTACCCTCATTAAATGAATTATATCAAGTAAATTCAGTTGCTGGGCAATATTCCATGCTAGAGCTTCATCGTACCAGGGCTGATGAAAAACAAGACGCAGCAATGTTACAACTACATAAATAGTTATTACTGTTGTAAAAACAATATTATTTTTTAACTTCATGATATTCTTTTTCCGTATTTACTTTCCAGAGAATTTCTTTATCAAGATTTCCTTTGATAACATTTACGGCTTCAATCCCGCTAAGCATAGAATGATCCATATTATTGTATTTGTGCTGCCCGTTTCTTCCGATGCAGTACAAATTGTCAATTGTATTCAAGTATTCTTTTATCTTATCAAAATGCTTGTAAACTCCGAAGTATGCCGGATAAGCTTTTTTTACTCTCACTCTAACACTGTCAAGGATGTCGTCTTTCCGCGTAATATTCAGTTTTTCAAGTTCTGAAATAGCAAAATCAAGCATTTCATTTTCCGGTTTTTCCCATAATTCATCGCCCTCGTTACAGAAATATTCAAGGCTTATAAATACTTTATTCTCAAAATCTTTTACAAGATACGGCGACCAGTTATTCATAATCTGAAGTCTGCCTGCTGTTATGTCATCCTCCTGAATATAAATCCAGCTGTCCGGGCAAATATTATTAATGGTAGGAATTCTGGTATTATTTTTTAAATTTATTTTATTACAGTAAAAACCTGTCAATATATAATCTCTATATGGCAAATCTTTTGCAATTTCAGAAATCTCCTGAGGAACATTCCCGCCTAATCCTGCAATTAGGTCTTTTACAGGCATTGAGGAGATGTAGTAATCCCCTGAAAAATTCGCATAATCACTATGATTATGCGATTGCGAACTTTGTCCGCAATCGGTTAACGCTTTAACCGCTTTTATACTACTGCCGTCAAATGAAAACTCGCAAACCTTTGTATTAAAATGGATTTCGCCTCCCATTTTAATAATTTCATCTGCCATAAACTCCCATACCTGTCCACAGCCAAGTTTCGGGTAAAAATATTCCTCTATAAGCGAAGTCTCTTTTTCCTTATTTGAGATTAATTTTAATGGTGATAAAAGTGCGTTAATTACGGCTTTTGAAAGTGATAGTCCTTTAATTCGCTGTTCACCCCACTCTTTTGAAATTTCTGACGGGTGAAGCCCCCAGACTTTCTGTGTGTATTTTTCAAAAAACATCTTATAAAGGACTTTGCCAAAACGGTTAATCATAAAGTCCTCAAGCGTTGTTTCAGGTACTTTATGAACACATGATTTTAAATAGCTCATTCCTGCTTTGAACGTTCTGCCAAGCCCCATGTTTAATATTGTAGAAGCCTTCAGGCTTATCGGATAGTCAAAAAACTTTCTTAGATAGTATATTCTCGAAACCCGTTTACGTTTTAGCATAACCCTGTCTGTTTCATCAGGGTCAGGTCCTGTTTGCGACACTGTAATTTCTCTGTGCAAAATTTTGTCATCAATAGGAGGCTTACCCTGAAGCGGAAGTATTTCTTCCCAAAAGTCAAGTATCTCCTGATTTTTTGAAAAAAGTCTGTGACCGCCTAAGTCAATTCCGTTTCCATTATAGTGAACAGTTCTTGAAATTCCTCCAACGCAATCCAGCTCTTCTAATATAACCGGCTTTATATCATCAGTATTTTTTAATAAATAATATGCGGCACTTAATCCTGCAGGCCCTGCTCCAATTATAATTGCAGTCTTCTCTCTATTCTTATTCCCCATAATTTTCTCCCTGAGTATAATTATACTATAAAAACCTAAAAAAGACCGGTTTGTAAACCGGTCTTTAACATAAAGCTCTCTTTTTTATTACTTGCAGAAAAAAACACTTACTTAACAGCTGCAAGTCCTGTTTTAATACCTGCATCAGCATTAATGCTTTTTGCAGATGCTATCGCCATACTGCGGCGTCTTCTCGCTCCTCTTAATATAAATTCCACACTGTCGCATACATTACACGAAGGTGATACAATCTTTTTCAACATATATAAAATTCTCCTTAGATTTCTGATTACATTTTTTATATCGGCAGTACTTATAAAAATCTTTAGTAAAAATCTTTAGTTGTAAAGAAATGTAAATGTCCGAAAAAATTCCGCGATAAGGAACGTGAGCGGGATTTTTGAGAGGCGTATTAGACAGCGCGAGTGAGGAGAACGACCGTTTTGCGGAGGGTGCAAGGCGGAGCCGAACCCGTTTAACGCAAAAAGGTCAAGAGAGGGTGAAACGGCGACGCGAAGGCGGCGGCGTTGGAGACTCGTTTAATGCGAACGAGCAAGTCAGCTGCGCGCGGCCCGCGTAGGCGGGGCGTAAGCAGCGGAGGTCTGCTTTTGAATATAGCTTCTATAATGTTGTTTTGGATATTGCCCAAAAGAAAAATCAGTATGTATAACAAAAAGCTCCCGTTTATTACGGGAGCTTTTTGAATATTGTTTTAGAAAACTACACAGCGTAAACACTAACCTGTTTTCTGTCGCGTCTGTGTGCTTCAAATTTAACTTCGCCGTCAATAAGGGCGAATAAAGTATCATCTGAACCGATACCAACATTGTTTCCAGGGTGGATTTTTGTTCCTCTCTGGCGAACAAGAATGTTGCCGGCTTTAACGGTTTCACCGCCGAATTTCTTAACGCCTAAACGCTTCGCTTCGGAGTCACGACCGTTACGGGTAGATCCCATACCTTTCTTATGTGCCATTTTATTTCTCCTTTGTTTAATTTAGCTTACAGTTAATTAAGTTTCGCCTTCCGGCGATATTTGCGGTTTTGCCTTTCCGGTCTGAGCTGACCAAATGCAAACGGGTAATTTATATTTATTCCCGTACCGCATATGTTTTTAGATACTTACGCTTCAGCGTTTTCTGTTGATTCAGCGGCTTTTTTCTGGGCAGAAGTTCTGATTTTGTTAATCATTACTCTTGTAAAGCCTTGTCTGTGTCCTTGTTTTTTTCTGTAGCCTTTTTTAGGTCTTTGTTTGTAAACGATAACTTTTTTAGATTTATCAATAGCAAGAACAGTTCCTTCTACAGAAGCGCCTACAACATAAGGCTGTCCTACTTTTGATTTTTTACCGTTAACTAACATAACGATTTTGTCAAAAACTACTTTGCTGTCTTTTTCAGCATCCAGCAATTCTACTTCAACGTAGCGTCCTTCTTCAACGGGGTATTGTTTTCCGCCGGTTTCTACAATTGCGTACATGTGTCTTTTCCTTTCAATTGCGGGTTTCGTAATCCTTTCGGATATTTATTAAACGATTTACCCATAGTAATACGTACATATATTATCTTTTGCTAAAGCCCGCATGTCAAGTAGTATTAATATTTATTAACTTTTTACTCATATGTTTTTTTTGAAGTATCATAATAATATGATGTTTAATTTGGATGAGATTATTGAGGCTTCGGGAGCTGAATTAATTAAGAATACTTCTGATAGTGATGATTTTAATATTTCTACAGATACCCGCACGATAAATAAGGGAGATTTATACCTGCCTTTAAAGGGCGCCAGTTTTGACGGAGAAAAATTCCTTTTCCAGGCTGTGGATAAAGGTGCAGCTGGATGTTTTATTACAAAGGACGTTTATCCTGAGAATGCAAAGATTGTTTTGAAAGTTAAGGATACCTTGGGAGCATACCTTTCACTGGCACGATTTTTAAGGAGAAAATATAACCCTAAAACTATAGCTGTTACAGGGAGTTCCGGAAAGACCACAACAAAGGAGATAATTTTTTCAGTGCTTGAGGAGAAGTTTAAAACTCATAAAACTTTTTCAAATCATAATAATGAAATAGGATTTTGCGAAACTTTAATGAATATGCCGCAGGATTGCGAGGTCTTAATTGTTGAGATGGGAATGCGCGGGCTTGGAGAGATTGAGCTTCTTTCAAAATACGCAGAACCGGACTTTGCTGTAATTACTAATGCAGGCTCTGCCCACATAGGACGCCTTGGAAGCCTTGATAATATTGCAAAAGCCAAAAGCGAAATTGTAAAGTACCTCAAAAAAGGCGGAACATTTATTTCTCAAAATAACGAAAGAATTAAAAAGTTTGCCCTATTTGAGGGTGAAAAAATATTTTATTCTCTGGATGATGTTAATATTATTGACAGAAAGCCTTCTTATTCAAAATTTTTATATAAAGACAGAGAATATGAGATTAATGTAGAAGGTGATTATAATATAGAAAACTCACTTGCTGCTATAAATTTAGGTTATAAGCTGGGGATGGAGTATGATGAAATCCGCAGGGGGCTTGCAGCTTACAAACCTATTGAAAAACGCTGGGAAATACTTGATGCCGGCGGATATAAGGTTATAAACGACAGCTATAATGCAAATCCGGAATCTATGAAAGCTGCTGTTTCAACATTCCTTCAGCATTATAAACATCCGGTTGTTGTCCTTGGAGATATGGGAGAACTCGGTGAGATGGAAGATGAACTTCATATGGAAGTAGGCAGATACCTTGCCGGGTTAGGTTACGGAAAAGATGCAAAGTATCTTACTGTAGGACGGCTTGCAAGGCAGATAGGTGCCGAACTTGATGCGAAAGGTTTCTTTGTAAAGAATTTTGAAAATAACAGAGAAGTTTCAGATTATATTATTGATACTATAGATGTTGGTACTACAATATTTCTGAAAGCTTCAAGAAGTATGAAGTTTGAAGAAATTATAGATTTTATCAAGGGAGAAATTAAAGTATGATTATGATTGCTGTGGCATTCCTGTTAGCAATGATTTTATGTCTGCTTTTCGGTGTGCCTTATATAGATTTTTTAAAGAAAAAAATGATAGGTCAGTATGTTAAGGATTGTGCGCCGGAAAATCACGCTAAAAAGCAGGGAACTCCCACCACAGGCGGAGTATTTATTATTCTTGCAATTATAATTGCCTCAATAATTGCGCTTTTGCTTGCTCAGCGGTTTGATACCGAAGCTATTATAATACTTATTACTCTCTTGTTTTATACCTTTGCCGGTTTTCAGGATGATTATATTAAAATTAAAGGACATGCAAATGACGGATTGAGTGCGAGGGGAAAACTTTTAAGACAAATAGCCATCGCATTATTACCGACAATGTATGTTGTTATCAGCGGAAAAGACGGATGTGAATTCTCAATTCTTTCGCATACCTTTGATTTAAAATGGTTTTATCCGTTTCTGGCAGTGTTTATAATAACAGGAGCGTCAAATGCTTACAATCTTACTGACGGACTAGACGGGCTTGCCGCATCAACCGGAGTGTTCTCTTTTGCAGCCTGTTCAATAATTGCTTTGTTCAGCGGACATCCGCAGGTTGCAATTGTTGCTGCTGCTGTTGCCGGTGCTTTATTCGGCTTTTTAAGATATAACAAGCCTAAGGCACAGGTGTTTATGGGAGATACCGGCTCGCTTGCCATAGGCGGACTTCTTGGTACTCTGGCTGTTATGGGTAAGTTTGAATTTCTTTTGATATTTATAGGCGGAGTTTTTGTTATGGAAACTTTGTCTGTAATTATCCAGGTTTTCAGTTTTAAAACTACCGGAAAAAGAGTGTTTAAAATGGCGCCGGTTCACCATCATTTTGAGTTGTGCGGATGGAGTGAAAAGAAGGTTGTTGCTGTGTTTGCTTTTGTATCAGCATTACTTTCTTTGACAGCACTTGTTTTATTTTATTTAACAAATAGAGGTGTTTTATAATGTCAAACTGGTTTGATAAAAAAGTTTTGGTTTTAGGTCTATCAAAAAGCGGTATTGCTGCCGCAAAGTATCTGAACAGGCATGGTGCAGATGTTTATATAACAGAATTTCGTGCAGAAACCCCGGCGGATAATGAAAAACTTCAAGAATTACGTGCATTAGATATACAAATTGAAATGGGCGGTCATAGCGATGAATTTATAAAAGATGTTTATATAGCAGTAACAAGTCCGGGAATCCCGCCGCATAGCGAATTAATGAAACGCTTGAAAGAAGCAAAAGTTCAGATAATCTCCGAGGTTGAACTTGCGTTTTTACAAACAGGCAAGCCGTTTATTGCTATTACCGGAACAAACGGCAAGACAACTACAACAGCTTTGACTGCACATATTTTAAGCAGTGAATACAACGCAGTTCCTTGCGGAAACTATGGAAAGCCGCCATGTGACTTGCTTGACGATGATAAAATTGATTATTTTGTATGTGAGTGCAGTTCATTCCAGCTTGAATACTCTCCGGCTTTTCAACCTCAGATTTCTGTTTGGACAAATTTTACACCTGATCACATTGACTGGCATCAGGGACTTGATAATTATTTCAGGGCAAAGTCAAGAATTTTTAAATCTCCGCAAACTCCTGCATTTTCAGTTTTAAATGCAAAGGATGAAAAACTTAAAGAGTTTGCAAAAGAAGCCGGCGGAACAGTATTCTTTTTCGGAGCAGAGGAGGGAGATAACTGCTGTTACGTGAAAGATGATGCAATCTACTTTAAACGCAATGGTGTGGAAGAGCATATTATTGATTTGAGCGAATGCCCGTTAATCGGAGAACATAATTACCAGAATGTTGAATGTTCTGTTATCTGTGCAAAGCTTGAGGGTATCTCTAATGAGAATATAAGAAATTCCATAATTTCATTTATTGTACCGGAACACAGGCTTGAAAAATGCGGAGAAAAAGACGGAATTACATTCTATAATGACTCAAAAGCAACAAATCCAGAGGCTTCTATTGTTGCAATTAATTCTTTTAATAACTGCGATGTTGCACTTATTGCGGGCGGCAGGGATAAAAATACTGATTTAAAAGAGTTTTGCGATTCCATTAAAAAGCATATTAAGACGGTAATTCTTATCGGAGAAGCTGCTGACAGATTTGATGAAAATTTAAAGAATAACGGATTTGATAATATTTATAGAGAAATTTCAATGCAGTCTGCGATTGATAAAGCCGTTGAATTAAATCCGGATGTAGTGTTGCTTTCACCGGCATGTGCAAGTTTTGATATGTTTAGCGGCTACGAGGAGAGAGGAAAGGTATTCAAGGAATATGTCTTATCAAAGATCGGATAGATACAACGAAGCATATAACCGTCACCCGATACAGAGCATTATTGTTTCTGCACCGGATAAAACGCTGCTTATTACTGTTGCTTTCCTTGTGATAATAGGGTTTCTTGCAATTTTTTCAGCCTCTGCCCCGAAATGTATTGATGAAGGCGGAAATCCTGCACAGTTTTTAATAAAACAATTTTTGTGTTTTATTGTCGGTTTTATCGGATTGAAGTTCTTTTCTAACTTTGATTATAAAAAACTCTCGGACTGGAATATGGTTTTTGCCGGAATCGTCCTGCTCCTGCTAGTTCTGGTAGACTTTACACCGCTGGGGGTGACTGTTAACGGAGCAAAAAGATGGATTAATATTTTAGGGTTTCAGCTTCAGCCGTCTGAATTTGCAAAGCCTGCTGTTGTTTTGCTGCTGGCTTCTGCTTTAAAAAAGGATGCTAACCTTATTGATCAGAATAAGTGGGTTTCAGCCTTTATTCCTATACTTATTATGATAGGCTTCATCTTTGTTCAGCCAAACTTAAGTATGGTAATCCTGCTTTTATCAACTTCTGTTGTAATGTTCCTTGCGGCGGGCGGGTCTTTGAAGTTGTTTTTCAGCTGCCTTTCAGCCATGGTTGTTACTGTAATTGTTGCTGCAACTACAATTATTAAACCTTATCAGATGCAGCGTATTACCACCTGGCGGCATCCTGAGCTTGACCCGCAGGGGGCAGGTTATAACATTATCCAGTCGCTGATTGCGTTTGCTTCAGGCGGGTTTACAGGCGTGGGTTATGGCGGTTCCATACAGAAGCTTTCCTACCTGCCGGAGTGTCATACAGACTTTATTTTCGCAATAATTGCAGAGGAAATGGGCTGGGTCGGCTGTGTTTTGATTATAGGGTTATTCTGGACATTAATACACAGAGGTTTTTTGATTGCGGCAAGATGTCCTGATATGTACGGCAAGCTTCTTGCTGTAGGAATAACTTTTTCTATAGGGTTTCAGGCATTTTTGAATATCAGTGTTGCAAGCTCTTTCTTCCCTACTACCGGTGTTCCTCTTCCTTTTATCAGCTACGGCGGTTCATCTCTAATAGTGTCTTTATGTATGATAGGAATTTTGCTTAATATTTCAAAGAAGAGAATTAAAAAGATAAGGAATCATGCAAATGTCTAAACAGGGCGGAAAATATACGTATTTTATAACCGGAGGCGGCACAGGAGGGCATATTTATCCTGCGGTTGCGGTTGCAGATGCTTTGAGCAGCGATGAGGATACAAAAGCTTTATATTACATTGGTAATCCTGAAAATCTGGAAGCTGATATTGTCAGCAGTAAAGGTTATGAGTTTTTGCCGGTGAATGTTCATGGAATGCCGCGAAAAGCAGGTCTGGAAATTGTGAAATGGGCTTTTCAGCTTTCCGGTGCAGTTATTAAATGTCTGAATTATATTAATTTATATAAGCCGGATGCAGTATTTGGCACAGGCGGGTATGTTTCCGCTCCTATTCTAATTGCATGTAAGCTTTCACATGTTCCTTATATGATGCACGATTGTGATGCCCAGCCTGGTCTGGTAACAAGAAAACTCGCTTCAGGAGCTTCTGCCATATCAGTTGCATTTGAATGTGCAAAAAAATTCATCAAAAATGAAAATATTAATATTAATGGAAACCCTATACGTCCTGGTTTTAAGAAACTTACTAAATTTGAGGCACGCCAGGCTTTAGGGCTGGGGCATAAGATTACCTTATGTATTATGGGAGGCTCTCAGGGGGCAAGGACAATTAATGATGCCGCTGTTGAAATTCTTAAAACTCTTT
>UMGG01008969.1_pt1 | contig 12164 bp, 3 predicted proteins | sample 1965211 | NCBI WGS metagenome assembly UMGG01 (sample SAMEA4836064, study PRJEB28245) | human gut metagenome | biome: gut microbiome; material: fecal sample | place: Denmark | collected 2008 | reverse complement strand
TATTTTGAATTTATTGTGAATTTTCACATATTTTAGCATTGATTTTTGACGATAGAGAGTTGCAAAATAGACATTACAACATAAAAAGTCTAACAAACATAATTCGACAGAAAATTGACTGTAAAACGTAATATAATCCATATAAAGTCGAGTAAAATTCTGTTCGATTTGTAAAGGCAAACATCTTTACAAATGTAAATTTTATGTAAAGTATCACAGCTTTACTTGCGGAAAATCAAGAGTTTTTTGGCACCGAATTATAAACAAATTGTAAACTTTTAGTTAATAATTTGTGCAAGGTGTCAAAAATAAGTTTGCATTTTTGGACATTGTTACAAAAATATCATTTGTCGTTTGTCTTTATTGACTTTTTTGTTGCCTTATGTAATAATTATAATGTGTTTAAAGCACATATTGCGCAGTTTTTGGTGCAACGGTTTGGCTTTGCCGACCTTCAGTCTAATTCAGATTGCCTGATGGTCAGAGATTGTGACAGGCTCCCCTGCAATATGTTAACACTTTATTATTCAATTATTTTAAATTTAATGGAGGTAAAAAATGAAAACGAAGGCAAAAAAGTTTTCACATAAGCTTCTGGCATTATTTATGGCAGTGCTTATGGCAGCTTCCTGCTTTACCGGTGCTTTAACTGCTTATGCTGATACTATGAGCAGTGAAAAGACATATGCCGACGATTCAATCGAATATAACGATTTGGCGTGGGCTATTCTTTCCGATGAACAGGTAGCTACAGCTTTACTTGACTATGCTGATTTGATGCTTGCCGAATACGGTCCGCAGATTGATAAGCTTCTTGAAAACCTTCCATCAAGTATTACCCAGTATATCACATGGGACAGCAACAGCCGTACACTTAAGCTTAATGCTTTTGGTCTTGTTAAAAAAGACATTCCGGTACGTACTCACAGTGTTGATGAACTTTTCTATACACTTAGGGGTGTCGCTGATCTTCTTAACTCATATGGTAACTTACTCGGTGATGCCGGCAACCTTAACTTTAAGGCTGTTGCCACTAAGGATTGGAGTATTTCAAGAGAAACTGCATCTTCAACTGATATTTTAAGAAGTGTAATCGGTATTTTACAAAACCTTTCTTGCGACTATAACGGCTCTGATATTTTAGGCCAGGTGCTTAGAGGTAACTTTACTCTCGGTACTCTCGGTAACGTTGCAAACCTTGACGTATATAAGATTGTAGGTAATCTTTTGGGCTTTACAGATACGAAGTATAAGACTAACTTAGTATACAATGTTGCTCAAAACCTTATTTTCCAATATACTAATTGGTATACAGAAGAGGAAATTAATAATTTCAAGAACGGTACTGCAACATGGGTTTATGATGATCAGCTTATTAATAAACTCACAACAGAGCTTCTTGATAAGATTAGTGTACTTGTTACATATAATCAAGAATACACAGATGCTGATTCGCAAACAGCAATTCAGGATACATCGGCTACACGTTATTTGAAGATTAAAGCTGAAATGAAGGCAAGCGGTTCTGACTATGCTACTGCAGCTGCAAAGCTTGGTTATGACCCTAACCTTATATATTCAGATGAATTTAAAGATGATGAGGGTAATCCTCTTAACGTTCTTCTCTTTGCTTACGGTGCTCCTGACGAAAACGGTTATGCAACAGCATCAACCACAAAGGTAACACTTAAGGCAACCGATAATCTTTTTGATTTCAGTTACAGAGCTCTTGACCTTGCTTGGGATACAGTTCTCAAGGGTACAGTCAAACTCCTTCACGTAAATGATGGATTTGATAAGGGTCACGGCGCTAACTTTGATAACAACTATTATTATTTCTTCGACCAAAAGGGCGAGTGGAATGATAATGATGTTGCTGCAAACTATACACCGGCTAAGCTCAATCAATGGGCAAATGCAGTATATAAGGATTATAAGTTTGACACAGCAGATGATTTCCTTGCTTATGTTAAGAAGACGGTAACTTATGATCGTACAGCTGCCGAGGACTCAACAGGTTCTTGGAAAGATATCGACGCAACGAGACTTTTCGCTAAGTTAAGATACAGCCCACTTGCTGATTACGGCTTTAAAGTAACAACAGGTCCTATCAATCTTTACTTTGCAGAAACAGGTACTCCAAACCTCGATAAGTTCTTTAGCGAAAGCTATTCAAAGTACAGCTCAATGGTAGCAGGCTTTAATGACGCACTTGTTGCAGCAGTTAAGGACTTGTTCCCGCAGAGCGGCAACGTTATCGGTACACGTCCTGAAATGACAACAACCGGTGATTTTGCAACTATTGACGCAGCAGCAATTAAGTCAATCGTTTCAACACTTGTTGGCAACGCTTGCAAGATGGTTCAGTACACAGCAGACGCTACAGACGCTAACATTCTTAAAGCTTTCTACGCAAAGAACGGTGCCAGCGCTGCTCTTACAGAGAAGAATCTTGAAGAAGCAATGATTCCTATGCTCGTTGCTTGTATCGGTCAGGTAAATCTTGGCTCAGGCAAGCTTGAGAAAATTATCCATCCTTCTGATTGGGACGGATGTAAGGATGCAGAAGCAGTAGCTTATGTATGCCTTAAGGAGTATTTATCATACTCAATGCCTAATAAGGATTATTCAAAGCTTGTAAAGATTGGCAGCGACGGAACAATCAATGCAACACTTGAAGGCACAATTCTTCCAATGGCTCGTGACGCAGTTGCTTATGTAATTGAGGCTTACGTTCCTCTTGAGGACGAAAACGGCAATACTTGGAAGACAGAGTCAGCAGCTGTTGATTCTAAAACAACACTCTTTGACCTTCTTAATTCTGTAGTTTGCTACTACGGTGGCGACCATGCAATGGAGAAGGCTGTAAATAAGGGCGAAAGAGCTATGGGCGTAGGTGCTCTCCTCGGTATTTGTGATCAAAACGGCAACAGCCTTATCACAACAAAGAATACTCTTTGGGAAAACATTAATGCAATAGCTAATAAGCTTATGCCTGTTCTCGGTACACTTCAGGGTACAGGTTATGCTAAATTCAATTCAGAGGAACTTATTTGGAACAACATCGTTCTTTCATTCCTTGATATTGGTAAAGAAAATTCAAAGACAGGTCTTTGCGGCGTATCTAACTTCCTTAACCAGTTATTTACAATCGTTTCTGCAGAGCCTATCCAAAAGACTTCATTCGTCGTAACAGTTTATGATTTACTTAAGGATCTCATTAACGGATTGTTTGGCGCACGTTACAGCGGACAGAGCTTTAAGACAATCGTTCCTGATGCTACAAGTGCTCATCCGTTTGATGATTTCTTCCAAGTTAAGGTACTCGCAGGTACAAGCGGTAAGGACTTGGGTGCATTCCAAAAGCTTATCTGTAACTTTGTAGAGTTCGGCGGATACGGTACAAACGGTCCTAAGACCTACTCTGATTCTATTATCAGAGGTATCTGTTTTGCAGTACAGGCAGTTAACAGCTTCATTCCTAATGCATTGACTACACTTGGTCAGCATCAGCTCAAGATGGCTACTGCTTCATTCGGTTCTAACACCGTAACAGGCTGTATTTCAGGTCAACCTTATGATGATGCACTTACTGTTACAAACAACTCGGTAGGTATCAATGCATCTTACATTAAGGACGGCAAGCCTACTCAGCTTTCACGTTACTATGTAAAGATTACAAGCGTGCTTCAATATGATGTTTATAACGAAGAAATGCCTGATGATACAATAGATTTCCCTGAAACTCCTATTGATCCGGGTAAGAGTGCTAAAATTAATATTTCAGTTCCGTTCGATGTTTCAGGTTCTGATACAACAAATACATGCCGTGTTGTTGTAAATTATGATATTGTTGATGATCAGGGCAATGTTCTTTATGGAGGCAATACTGTAACAGCTTATAAGCTTCTTACAAGTGAAGTAAGCTTCAGAAATGCTCTTTATGATGCTGATTATAACTTCAACTCTACATTCCAGCAGACAGACGGCACTGACAGAGAAGAAAACGGTGTAACCGTTCATTCTCTTACAGGTATCGGCGGTAATATCTCTGCAAACTATCCTGATAAGATGGTTATCGCTTCTAACAAGCTTAACGAAATCGCTCAGTATTCATTCTTTATGAAGGGCGGCAGTAAGGAAAAGAGCATTGACGGTGTATTCTTCTTTGACAGAAAATCCGGCTATGAATCAAATAACCTTACTACTGCAGCTAAGGCATTCGATGATTCTAATTTAACAACAGTAGATATCGGTGAAAATAACGCTATTGCTCGTTGGGATAAGTCAACAGGTGATCTTCTTAAGATTGGTATGTATGACTATCGTGTAGAAACATCTGCAGGCTCAGGCGAATTCGGCGAATGGCAGCGTAACCATACAAACGGTTCTACAGGTAGCGGCCTTGGTGCTGTTGACTACTACAGAGGTTATACTTCTGAGGAAATCGGTAACATTTCAAAGCAAAATGAGGGCAAGGAGATTGAAACAAGAACTCACGTTGCATTCACTCTTCAGGAAGCACTTGATGCTAAGATTATTGCCGGTTACCATATCAATGAAAGCGGTATTTATGATACAATGTATCTTAAGACCGGTGGTAAATATAACTACGATAACATCTTTAATATGGTTACACTCGGTACCGGTATTGATGCTATCTATATAAATACCTCAAAGCAAACATTTGGTTCAAATGCTGTTAATAACTACAGACCGTTTGGTTTCGACGGTGAGGCTACTGTTAAGACCGGCACTTATGATGTTAATGTTAACTTCTATAATTCAGGTTCTTATAAGACAGGCAGCTTCCAGCTTGTTATCGGTGAAAGCGGTTCAGCCGGCTCACTTGATAAGAACTATAACGAACTTGCCAATATCATGGCTAACTATAAAACATCCGACTTCAAAGAGGATGCATCTATCGGTTCAGTTTATGATTTGGCTAAGGATGCTCTTATGAATGTACTTAGCGTTCAGTCAGCTCCTTACACTGCTGAATCAGCTCTTACTCAGTCAGATAAAACAGAGTATGCAGTTACAACTTCAGTTACAACTTCCGCAACAGGCGATCGTGCATACGTTCCTTACTCAACCTCTAACGAAACAGTAACATTTACTGTAAAGGGTACTCAGGTAAGCTACACAATCCCTGAATCGGTTAAAGCAACTGCTTATGTCGGCGGCACAATAGACGCTACAACAGGTGCAACCAGTGGCGGCGTAAAGGGAATTTACTATTCCGATGAGAAATGTACAATGCCTATTTACTCACCAAAGCCACTTACATCATCAGATGTTAAGAATGGCAAGGATGCTGCATTGGCTAATGTAACACTCGGTCAGGACGGTAACTATTACCTTACTAACTCAGTTAAGTATGCTACAAAATGGGATCTCGATACATATCCTGGCGGCCCATGGCAGAGACCGACAACTACTCAGGATACAAACAAAGATAACGAGCCTCTTTATAATCAGGTTCAATATGTATACAGAAATGCTGAAGGCAAAAAGTGCAACTCAGGCGATAATTGGGCATGTAAGTTCCCATCAGCTGAGTATCAGCTCATTCCTAACTCAGGCGAGATGGACTCAGTAGATAATCGTGGTATTGCTACTCAGGCTAATGACAGACTTGAATATGTTCTTAGCGTAGTTAAGTCTCACCTTATCAGCTCATCATCAACACTCTACAATGAGATTTCTGAGCTTAGAAATGGTCTTGAAGAAATTAACTTTGATATTCTTACATATAATAAGATGGTAGAATATGCAAAGAAGGCTGAACAGCAGTATACAGTTGACGTTGATTACGTTGACGCAACAACAGGCAAGACTGTTGAAAGAAACGGTATGTCTTATGTTGACGCTGCTAAGCTTATGAATGATCTCAAGAATGCAGGTACTAAGTTTACTTATACCACAGCTTCTGAAGTATCTTCTGTTCAGGCAAAAGAATACGTTAAACTCTTTAACATATTCGCTTCTGCAGTTATTGAACGTGGTTACCAGGGCAAGCAGCTTGAAAATGAAATCAAGTGTGCATCGGGTAATGCTTACTCAATGCTCAAGGCAACACCTGCTACATACAATGAAGACGGTACAGTTGCTACTGAAGCAACCGTATCTAAGAATGGCGTAGCAGCTAACCCACGCTTTGGTTCATTTGATGCATCAGGTAAGCTTGTTAACGAAGGCACAACAAAGTACTCATCAGCATCTTGGAACAGATACGTGAGAGCTCTTGCTGCCGCAGTTGACCTTGCTAACTATGGTAACGGTTCTTATAAGTATAAGAATTCAGGCACATTCAATATCAATGACCGTAAGAACTATGACGCTCAGCTTGCTAAGATTTACAATGTTGATACTGAACTTCAGGCAGCTGAAATCGGTCTTACCGAGTTTGAGAGCTGTGAGCTTACTGTAACTCCTGTTGCAGGTGCTAAAGTAACAATCGACGGTGTTGCTTACTCAGGTCCTGTAGCTGTAGAAAAGGGTCAGGTTGTTTCAATCAATGTAACAGCAGAGGAAGGTTATACTCTTAAACCTGAACTTACTGTTAACGGCGACAAACTTACATTTGACGATACAGCAACAGCATTCCCGTATGAGCTTACTGTTACAGGCAATACTACAATCGTTCCTTCGGTTGAGTCATTGGCTCCGTCAACTCATAGTGTTACTGCTTCACTTGTTGTAGCAACATCTTCAAAGGGTGCTACTAACAATAAGGGCGTAAACGGAACATATAAAGTAACTGTTTATGACGGTGCAAACACTCCTGTTCTTGAAAAGTCATTTGACCTTACAGCTGCTGCAAACGAGATTAGTCTTGACCTTGCACCCGGCACATATACAGCAACAATTACTTCTGAATTCGCTATTACACGTACAGTAAGCATTGTTGTTGGTGACGCTGATATTGCAGGTCCTGCAATTGCAATGGTTGTTTGCGATTACAACAAGGATAAAGGCATTTCAGCTACTGATGCTACTCTTGTATACAAAGAGGTAACTGCATCTCAAAAGAATTTAGCATTCGACCTTAATGGCGACGGTGGTATATCTGGTACTGATGCTACAACTGTTTATGCTATTGCATCATCAGCTATTTCACTTCCTGCTGTTACTATTAAGTAATATTAGTTTCTATACTTCTTAGGGGCGAAAGTCCCTAAGAAGTTTTACTTGAAAATTACGATAACTTGTGTTATCATTTAATTAAGCAGAGCTATGGCTTTGCTTTGTCTTGATATATTCGGCTTTCGCCGTTTATATGCTATGCCCGCTTTGGGCGGGGAGGCTATGGGCAGTTTCGTTTAGTAAATGTTTAATGTTTCACGGTGTTTGGCTTTTGCCAAAGTTGCTTGGTTTCATATTTTTATGTTTTCTGACCGATTTTGTCTTTGCCCTTCACGGCGATTCTGCTTCTCCCCAAATTAAGCGAATTTTTTCAACAAGGAGGTAACACCAATGAATACAATTGCAAAAAAACAAGTAGGTGTTATTTTCGGTACACTTGCGTTTTTGGTTTTTGTTGCGCTTGTTGTGTGCCTTCCTCGTACTTCGTATGCTGCTGCGCTCGGAACGGAGAGCCCGAACGTTTATTGCACATACACAGATTCTAACGGCAAACAATACGACGGTGATAAGTTACCTGCCGGTACATATGACGTCAGCTTTTATTTAGAGGGCGTTACCGAGTTATCGGTTGTGCAGGTTACATCAACCTATTCTTCAGATGTATCGGTGAAAAGTGAGCCTAAGGCTCTTCTTTCTGATAAGGTTGCCGGCGTATCTTCGATGGGAACTGTAACGAATGATTCTAATTTGGTATTCGGCTTTGTTTCAGATGCTGACACTTGTTCATCTGTAACAAAGGACGGCACGTTGCTTGCAACCTTCTCGGTTGCTTTTGCAAAGGATTGTGACGCCGCTGATGTTATTTCGGTTTCAACAGACCCAAATAAGACTTTCGTTTTGGCTAATTATAATGACGGATTTGACGATGAGTATGCTCTTGTTACCAAATCTGCCGATTATCCCGGTTCTCTATATTTAATGACCTGTGACGTTTCACCGTCAACCGGTCATAGCGTAAACGGCTCGCTTGTTATTATGACAGATGCGAAAGGCAATACTGCCAACAGTCCTGTTTACGGTGAATATACGGTTAACGTATATTCTGATTCAGCTCGTACCGAGCTTGTCGGTACAACCACATCATCTCTTAAAGATGGTGTAAACGCTTTCTCTATTGATTCGTTAAAGGATGGAACCTACTATCTTTCAATCTCATCTGATTATGCAATAGCTCGTAATGACGTTACCGTTATCGTAAACGGTGCCGATATTACTAATGCGGTTATTCCTATGATGGCTTGCGATTTTAACGGGGACGGTGGTATATCTGCAACAGATGCTACACCCGTATATAAAGCTGCTACATCTAAGAACCCATCATTGCTATTTGACTTGAATAGTGATGGGGGCATATCTGCAACAGATGCTACGATTGTCTATGCTTGTGCATCCGGTTCCAATTATTATAACGGATTAGAGATAAAGTGATTTTTTTCAAAATAAATAAAGGGGATTTCTAAGTGAAAAAGACATTTAGAAAAGCAATAGCTGTTCTTCTTGCAGTTCTTATGGTTGCATTCTCCGTTCCGTTTTCTGCTTTAGCTGCCACTAATGGTGTAGCTGATATGTTCGGTTCAACAGATTATACTGTTACTCAGAACAGAAAATGGTGGGTTGATGATGGCGTTGATGCAAGCCTTGAAAAGCTTCAGTCAACTCCTGAATATCGTGGCTATGCTAATGATGAAACTAGTGGTGGTTCGGTAGATTTCGGTGGTGAAATCGCAGATTATGCGAGCAATGGACTCGAAGACCATCGTAATGACTATAAGCCTGTAGTTGCTGCAACAGTTTCAAACTTGGGTTCAAAACAAGATGCTGAAGCTGCCATAGCAGACGGTACATTCGCTGAATACAACAATCAGTACATTAACCAATATTATGGCGTAAATGCTTCACATACTTATGAGGCTGTTAAAGCAGCAGGTAATATTGTAAACCCTGCTCATGTTAAAGCAGGTCAGCGTATTGCTATTACAGTTGAAATCGGCGGATTTGATGTTATCCAATCAGGTCAGTTCAAAGGTAAATTCAACACTGAATATCTTCAGGCATCCACTCCGGGAAGTCTTACTAAGGTACGTGATAATTGGAAAATTAATACAACTGCCAAGGGCGCAATTAAACACGGCGGTTCAATCTATGGAGATGCAATGCAGTTTAATAGCTCAACGTATAATAATGAAGAAGGTATTTGGTATGGTGCTATTACAGGCGTAGCTGCCGGAAATGGTAACCAAAATACTTCCAACTTCTTTGGAGTTGGTCTTGATGGCACATCAAAATTCGGTAAGTACGGTATGGCTTGCTATACTTATGCATTCGAAGTAATTAAGGATTGTGACCTTTCGGAAGTATTTACATTTGACAGAGATGATTTTGGTACAGAATTTGAACCTTATTACAGAGATTCATTATTTGATATGCAAGATCCGAATTTGTATCTTGTTACAGGTGACGATTCAGCAAGAACCTTTGCTAACTGGGCATTAATTTGGACAGATTATGCAAAGGATTCAACACCTGAAGCTAAGACTTATACTATTACATTTAATGACATCAACGGCAAGACTGTTGATACGCAGACAGTTAAAGAAGGCGATACTCCAACAGTTCCTTCAACAAATACTGCTGCAACTGTAAATTATAAGAGCGATAATAAGCACGAAGTAACAACTTACTCATGGCCTGCAGTATCAGCTGCTACTGCAGATGCAACTTACAAAGAGGTTGCTACTACAGCTGAGGAAGATTGTAACATTACTTATGCAGAGACAAGCAAGCATACACTTGTTTCAGGCACTGTTCTTACAGGAACATGTACTGTATGTAATCATGTAGATACTCAGACTAAGGACGATAAGCTTGACGGTACAGCTTACTATGCTGCACTTGATGCTGCAAAGGCTGTTGACGGTACTAAGTACACAGCTGAATCTTATGCTAAGGTAACAGCTGCTCTTGAAGCTAACGCTCAGGCTAAGGTTGAAGCTTATACAGATCAGGCACAGGTAACTGCTGCTGCTACTGCTCTTGAAAATGCAGTTAAGGGTCTTGAGGCTCTTCCGACATCAGATGTTTATACTTACACATTCGTTGGTGGTAAAACTCAGACTGTAACAGCTGATAAGGGCGCTGCTCCTATAGCTCCTGCTAACACAGCTGCTACAACAGTTGATAATAAGAACGGTACTCATACAGTAACAACTTACACTTGGGAAAAGACAGGCGAATTCACATTTGCTGAAAAGGCTAATGCTGATACTAAGGATTGTACTTACGGTGAGTACACAACTGTAACTGCTTCTACAATTGCTAAGGCAGGTACTGAAAAGGCTACATGCTCAGTATGCGGTCACGAAAATGTAAGAGACCTTGCTAAGCTTGACGGTACAGCTTACTATGCTGCACTTGCTAAGGCAGAGGCTGTAAAGGCTGACGATTACACAGCAGAATCTTATGCTAAGGTAACAGCTGCTCTTGAAGCTAACGCTAAGGCTACTGTTGAAGCTTATACAGATCAGGCACAGGTAACTGCTGCTGCTACTGCTCTTGAAGATGCAGTTAAGGGTCTTGTTAAGGTTTATACAATCACATTTACAAACGCTGCAGGCACTGTAGTTGATACTCAGAAGCTTGCTGCAGGCGCTACTCCTGTAGCTCCAAAGACAAATACTGCTGATACAACTGCTACACCGGCAGGTAATAAACAGCACAGCCATACAACTTATAGCTGGCCGGAAGTTTCTGCTGTAACAGCAAACGCTAACTATGACGAAGTTGCTAAGGTTGTAACAGAAGATTGCACAAAGGGTAAACCTGTTGTAACAGAGCCTACACTTGATAAGCCGGGTTCAGAAGTTACAAGCTGTACAATTTGCGGTCAGGTTCTTGAAACTAAGGTTCTTCCTCAGCTTAAGGGCTATGATATCACAGTTACTAAGACTGCTTACGGTACAACAACTCTTAACAGCGAGGACGCAACAAACGGTAAGACTACTAAGGTTCTTGCTAACTCAACTGTAACTCTTACAGCTCAGGCTAATGAGGGTGCAGAGTTCGTAGGTTGGAAGGTTGCTAACAAGCTCGTTTCAACTAACGAAACATATTCATTCACAGCAGTTGCTGATACAGAGGTAACTCCTGTATTTACAGAAACAGCTGAATCAACATTCGTAGTTGTATTCATTGATATGTACGGTAACGTTGTATCAACTCAGGAAGTAGCAAGCGGTGCTGACATTAAGGTTCCTGCAACTGCTCCTATCTATCCTGGTTATACATTCAAGGGCTGGGCTCTTACAAACGATGAGATTACCGCTCTTACAGAAGGTAAGACCATCAGAGCTATCTATGAGAAGGATGCTACTCAGACTTACACAGTTAAGGCTGCAGGCGCAACAATCACAGTTAACGGCACTGACTACACTGACAAGGCTGAAAATGTTGCATATGACGCTAAGGTAACAGTTACTAAGGCAGGCGCAACATCATGGACAGTAAACGGCGCAACAGTTGGTTACGGTGAATCATACTCATTCTTCTGTGCTTCGGATATCGAACTCACAGCAGTTACAAAGGCTGATGACACTTCTAAGACTCAGGTTGCTATCGTTTCAACAACTCGTCCTTCAGCTACAGATTGTGACGTTCTCTTTGTTGCAACACGTACTGTTGCCGATAATGAGACAGTATATAGCCAGGGCTTCGTATATGGTAAGAATGTAACAGCTTCAGACCTTACACTTGAAAACGTTGGCAATACTGCATCAGGTACAAATCCTGGTAAGGTTAGAGTTATTTATAACAACATCAACGCTTCACAGATTGGTTTGAACTACGGTCTTACTGCAAAGACAGGCGTTGCCGGCGCAAGAGCATTCGTAGTTACTAAGGATGCAGATGGTCATGTTCATACTTACTATTCAGAAGCATCACTTTACGACTATAATGCTTAATTAACACAATTTAGCAAAGCTTTCACCTCTGACTTAAGGGGTGGAGGCGAGCTTTGA
>UMGG01064487.1_pt1 | contig 12280 bp, 10 predicted proteins | sample 1965211 | NCBI WGS metagenome assembly UMGG01 (sample SAMEA4836064, study PRJEB28245) | human gut metagenome | biome: gut microbiome; material: fecal sample | place: Denmark | collected 2008 | reverse complement strand
AGACCGATGACAGAAGGGAACTGACTGATACTTCCATACAAAGGAAAGATACAACTTTAGGAAATAGCAGAAATGAACATTTGTTAATAAAAAGATGCCTATTCCGGACAACTGCTTACCGGAAAAATAGCTTATTTTTGCAAGCAAAGCAAGAATAGACAAATGGTTGAATCCGAAATAAATAAAAGATATTGCCAAAGTTGCGGAATGCCGCTTCGCTTTGATGTGGAAGAATATCTAGGTACTAACTCTGACGGTTCGAGAAGTGATGAGTTTTGCTATTATTGCCTGAAGGAGGGAAAATACATTGTCGACATATCCATGTGGGAAATGATCGATATCTGGATAAAATATACAGATAAATATAATGAATATGCAGATACGGACTATTCTCCGGAAGAACTGAGGAATATACTGAATAAACGGCTTCCTACACTGAACAGATGGCGGCAAAAGGTGGAAACAAGCTATCTGCATCACAAGATGATTCAGAACATAATAGTGTACATCAACTGTCATCTGACGGAGATATTGGATACTGATACACTGAGTTCAATGAGCGGGCTGTCCAAATACCACTTCAGAAGAGTGTTCCTTGCCGCTACCGGAGAAAATATCGGCAGCTATATACAGCGTTTGCGCATTGAACATGTTGCACATTTGCTGATCTCAACAGACTATACACTGAAACAAATAATAGAGCAGACAAGTTATCAGACTAAATCCAGCATTGCTAAAGCTTTTAAGAAACATTTTGGTATATCAACTTCCCAATACAGAGAAAAGCATAAACCGAACAGTAAAAATCCGGCAACGGATATCGAGCCGGAAATAAAAGTGATCAGCCCGATGAAGATATTCTGCATTGAAGTAGGAGAAGCGTATAAAAACAAAATAAAATACCAATTGCTATGGAATAAACTACGGCATTACGCCAGACAGTATGAAGCCGATCAGCGGTATGACAAGTTTATCAGCCTTAGTATGGACGATCCGTCAATCACACCTACAGATAAGTGCAGATTCTATCTGGGTATTACCATTCGCGATGATTCAAAAGTGAAAACGATGCCGGGGATCATGCAGATACCCGGTGGACGGTATGCCATATTCAGGCATAAGGGAAGCTATTCTTCTTTATACAAAGCGTACAGGATGATTTATGAGGAATGGTTCCCGAAAAGTAAATACCATCCTCAAAGTACATCCAGCTTTGAGGTATATATGAATCGTCCGTCTACTACAGAAACATCGGAGTTGCTAACAGACATATATATACCGGTCATACGGAAGTAATCATCATTAAAAACAGAATCTATGGCAAAGATATCAGAAATCATGCTTTTACAGCAACCGGAGCAGCCTGCTCTGGCTATCGAAGTGCAAACCGACATGAAAGGAATGCCACAAGCTATCGGAGAGAACTTTGTAAGAATCGACACTTTATTCAAGGAGCAAGGGGAAGTGACCACCAATATTCCCTTTGTCGGGTACCCCGACTTTGAAAGCCTGACCGAAGAACATGTAAGAATGATTATCGGATTGAAATCGTCGAGAACTCTACAAGGGACCGGAAACATAAAGTCTGTCATCATCCCCGCCAGAAGAATAGTCTCATGCTTGCACAGAGGAAACTACAATGAATTGGCACAACTGTATAACGAGATGGCCGAATGGATAAAGACAAATGGATATAAGGCTTCCGGAACATCAATAGAATATTATTACAGTAATCCGGATGTGCCCGAAGAAGAACATGTCACAAGAGTTGAAATGCCTTTGCTATAAAAAACAGGAGACATGCCTACAATTGCTGAAACGACATAATTACGCTGTGACAAAAGCCAGCCGTGTTAAAAGCCAATGGATATGCGGCCTGACGTTTCCATCTTCCATTCCTTTGAATTCTTGTCATACTGATATTCAGCACCGACACTTACTTCCGTATTCTTTTTCACATCAACCGATATGGAGGCTCCCATCCCCGTATGTGGAAATATCGGATTATAAACCGGAGGAGGCGTATTGCCCCAGATAAAGTACTGTCCCCAGACATTTAGACGGACATTTCTGGCCAAAGTATATTGCATCCTCGTATACATTCCTGCTATATCTTGCCTCGCTATAGGCAAAGCCAAGTAGTATTGCCGGCTATAGACACCTCCTGCCTCAACGAAAAATCTTTGGGAAGGTATCCAGCGCACTCCGACATTGACTGACATATATTGTCCTAATCCCAAATAAGTTTTCTGTTCCGCACTCCCAATAAAAGAAAGTCGCCCATTCATCGGATACCACCGGAAGTTATAAAAATCCGTCAATGTCGGATTACTTTCCAGCAATGCAGGAAAATCATAAAAATAAGGAGATAAGCCCAATGCAGGGTTTGAGGGTGTCAAGCCGTATGACTGCGTGGACTTATCATCTGCTGCTTTCTTTTTGACCTCCATATCCGGCAACTTCGGTTCTATGTCTTTTGTTTCAAGCAATAAACGTCCGCTTACTTCCGTAGAACTATTTTTCTTTTGCACGTCTACTTTATTCTCCTTTTCTACAGTTTGGGAAAAGGCAGCAGTAACACATACAGAAGTTACAAAAACGAAAACAACAATTGTTCTGACCATTATATTCTCCTTTCCTATATCAAGGCTATATTATTAATACAATTATCCGGTCAAAAGCTCAATAGTCAATAACATCTTTTTTATTTTAAAGAGATGATAGATCGACGGACAGTTTCTGCCATTACTTTGGCTCCCTTTTCATTCGGATGAATGCGGTCCGGAAAAAGTTCGGGCATTCCGTCCATAGCAGTATGGAGGTCTATGACAGACAGGTTGTTTTTCCTGGCAAGTTTCCTTATCATCGGGATGATCTCTTTGGAGATAATATCATCGTTGATACCGTCACCTGTCAGATAGGCTTTGGAAGGATAGCAGAGATAAATCTTCGGTTGTGCCGGAAGGGCTTTGAAGGCATCAATCATTGTCTGCGCATCTTTCATAAAGTCGGCTTTGTATTTCCAGTTGAATGATTTACTGTCGTTTGTCCCGAGTTTGATAACAACGATATTAGGATTGAAAGCTAATGCATTCTTGTAGGCAAGTTCATTCATATACGGATGATCTCCTTTGTTCAACATAGTGCGGGCACTTACTCCGAAGTTTTTCACCCAGTAACCATCGCCCAGCATACGAGACAATACGGAAGGATAACTATCGCGGCTGCGATTCTTTATTCCTGCTCCGAACGTAATGCTGTTGCCGATGCAAGCTACACGTACGGCATCTTTGCGGGGAGCTTTGAAGCTACGCAACCAAGAGGTCAGTTCGTTCTGCATTTCACTCTTGTAGAGGAAGTCTTCACGGATTCCCCAACCATGTCCGCCTGTGGGATAAATGTGGAGAACGGAGGGAACGCCTTTCTTATTCAGAGCCAGATAATAGTTGACTCCATTGGCAGGAGGAACGACTTTATCATCATCACTATAAACAATGAACGCACGGGGAGTTTCCTTTGTCACCTGCTTCTCGTTAGAGAATTCTTTTTCCAGTTCTTCAGAAGCATCTTTGCCCAACAGATTGTCATGAGAGCCCATGTGGGTAAAAGATTTATCCATCGTAATCACCGGATAGAAGAGAATCTGGAAATTAGGACGAAGCTCTTTAGGCGCATGTGTAGCGATTGTCGAAGCCAGATGACCTCCGGCGGAAGATCCCATGATACCAATATCATTCGGATTCAGATTCCATACGTCAGCACTGTCGCGTACCATTTTCATGGCGGCTTCGGCATCAGAGATCGGGAGAGTGCGGTCCCCTTTCGGCATCCGGTATTTAAGAACGATCAATGCAATTCCTTGTTTGTTGAAATATGGTGCCCAGTCATACCCTTCATGATTGACCGCCAAGCCGGAGTATCCCCCACCCGGGCAAGCTACCACCGCACGCCCAGTTGCCAATTCCGGTGCCGGAAGAAAAACACGAAGAGAAGGTTGTTCAATATCAAATGGTTTTGGCGCACTTTGTGCCGAGGCTTGCAGACCTGCTAACAACAGGACGAGCAATACCCAAAAAGAAGAGATTTTTTGTTTCATAGTATCTGTATACTTTGATTAATGAATATTTTGATGTGCGAAGATAGTAATTTTATGTATCTTTGCGCCTCCTTTTAAATAGAAAAAGTAATATGCAAGGGATAAAGAATCTGACACATGGTCCTATCAACCGCCAACTGTTCAATCTGGCGATGCCCATCATGGCAACATCGTTTATACAGATGGCATACAGCCTTACGGATATGGCATGGGTGGGACGGTTGGGAAGTGAAGCCGTAGCAGCCATCGGTTCTGTAGGAATCCTGACGTGGATGTCCGGTTCTATCTCCTTATTAAATAAGGTAGGGTCCGAAGTCAGCGTAGGACAATCCATCGGTGCACAAAACCAAGAAGATGCCCGTCAGTTCGCTTCACACAATATCACGATTGCACTGATCATTTCGCTCTGCTGGGGCGGATTGCTTTTCACATTCGCAAGTCCCATTATCCGGATTTACGAACTCGAAGAGCACATCACGGTCAATGCTATCGAATACCTGCGGATTATCTCCACCGCATTACCGTTCATATTCCTGTCTGCCGCCTTTACCGGTATCTATAATGCAGCAGGACGAAGCAAAATCCCGTTTTATATCAGCGGTACAGGACTGATTATGAACATCATTCTCGATCCCCTGTTTATCTTCGGATTCGGCCTGGGTACAAACGGTGCCGCCTATGCCACATGGCTTTCGCAAGCTACTGTTTTCGCCATCTTCATCTACCAACTACGTTTCCGCAAGGACGCCCTGCTCGGCGGTTTCCCATTCTTCTCCCGCCTGAAGAAGAAGTACACACGGCGTATTCTGAAATTAGGTCTGCCCGTAGCTACCCTGAACACGTTGTTTGCGTTTGTCAACATGTTCCTCTGCCGCACCGCCTCCGAACAGGGCGGACACATCGGACTGATGACCTTCACCACCGGAGGACAAATAGAAGCTATCACCTGGAATACCTCCCAAGGCTTCTCCACCGCACTTAGCGCCTTTATTGCACAGAATTTCGCTGCCGGACGAATAGAGCGCGTGCTGAAAGCATGGCATACTACCTTGTGGATGACAGGAATCTTCGGTACTTTCTGCACACTGCTGTTCATTTTTTACGGAAACGAAGTCTTTTCAATTTTTGTCCCCGAACAGGCGGCTTATGAAGCCGGCGGTGTATTTCTGCGTATCGACGGATATTCGCAGCTATTCATGATGCTCGAAATCACGATGCAGGGAGTGTTCTATGGCATCGGACGTACCGTACCTCCTGCCATTGTCAGCATCGTATGCAATTATATGCGTATTCCGCTTGCCATCCTGTTTGTACGGATGGGCATGGGAGTAGAAGGCATCTGGTGGGCAGTATGCGTCACAACGATTGCTAAAGGAATGATTCTCTTGGGATGGTTTACCATGATCAGGAAAAAATGCTTAAATCTGCCTTCCGTGTCAACAAGGTAGCCATGTCGTTTGTTATTTAACATATACAAAGATCATCCGGAGTTATTTTAACCTAAAAAGTATGACCTTGGCAAATAATATGTATCTTTGCGTTGTTAATTTATTAAAGTATTATTTTATAAACCTATTAAAAAAACATTGCATTATGAACAAAATGAAATGGATGGTTCTCTTCATGAGTATAACCATTATATTCAGTGGCTGCGCAAGCATGAACAATACGGGCAAAGGTGCCGCAATCGGCGGTGGTTCGGGTGCTGCATTAGGTGCTATCCTCGGCGGTGTTATCGGTAAAGGCAAGGGTGCTGCCATCGGTGCGGCTATTGGTACTGCCGTAGGTGCAGGAACAGGTGCCCTTATCGGAAAGAAGATGGATAAAGCGGCAGCAGAAGCAAAACAGATTGAAGGCGCACAAGTAGAGCAGATAACTGACAACAACGGATTGCAGGCAGTAAAGGTAACATTCGATTCGGGTATTCTTTTCACTACCGGTAATGCGACTCTAAGTGCTGCTGCCAAGTCTGCATTGAGCAAGTTCGCCAACAACGTACTCAACCAGAACAGAGACATGGACGTATCCATCTATGGATATACCGACAATCAGGGCTGGAGAAACAGTACTGCCGAACAAAGTCGTCAGAAGAATCTGAACTTGTCACAGGAACGTGCACAGAGTGTAGCCAGTTATTTGTTGAGCTGCGGCGTTTCATCCAGCCAGATTAAAGGTGTGGACGGAATGGGCGAAAGTGATCCTGTTGCCAGCAACGACACAGCTGCCGGAAGAGAGCAGAATCGTCGTGTAGAAGTTTACATGTACGCAAGTGAGCAGATGATTAAAGATGCACAAGCCGCTTCCCATTAAAAGAATATTGCGTTATGCACGCAACCTGCTGATTTTCTTCTTTGCATCTACCATTCTGGCTGTGATTGTCTATCGGTTTATGCCGGTGTATGTCACCCCGTTGATGGTCATCCGAAGTGTACAGCAGCTTGCGTCAGGAGATAAACCCACGTGGAAACACACGTGGGTTTCTTTTGATAAGATATCTCCCCAACTGCCGATGGCGGTCATCGCCTCCGAAGACAACCGTTTTGCCGAACATAATGGATTTGATTTTATCGAGATCGAGAAAGCGATCAAAGAAAACGAGAAACGGAAACGGAAGCGCGGAGCAAGTACCATCAGTCAGCAGACAGCCAAGAATGTGTTCCTATGGCCGCAATCATCTTGGGTGCGCAAAGGATTCGAGGTTTATTTCACCTTTCTTATAGAGTTGTTCTGGTCGAAAGAACGAATAATGGAAGTATATCTCAACTCTATTGAAATGGGAAAAGGTATTTACGGTGCACAGGCTGCCGCCAAATACAAATTCAATACGACAGCCGCCAAGTTGAGCAAAGGACAGTGCGCACTGATTGCCGCTACGCTCCCCAACCCGATACGGTTTAACTCAGCAAAGCCTTCGGCATATATTTTGAGACGACAAAAACAGATATTGAGACTAATGGACCTGGTTCCTAAATTTCCTCCTGTGGAGAAAAAAGCCATAGAGAAGAAGAATACCAGGAAGAAAAAGAAATAAAGCAATCCCTTTATCCCAGTCTGTATTCCATCAGGAAACAGAACCAGAATAAAGGGATTGTTTCTATCCGTTATTTTATATATGCACTATGCCGGCTCCTCACATCTTTCAATATACGCCAACGGCTCACCTTTATTGACCAGTGCCCCCTGCTTGGCACATACCTCGATCACGCGACCGCTAAAGTTTGCCAACACCTTATCATACGTATTCCAAGGAGTAGCGATATAACAAAATACATCATCCGGCTCATATTTATGTCCCACTTCGGGTGGCATGGAAGGCGATTCCACGTCAATCTCCCAAATGATCCGGCCTTTTTCCATAGCAGTCACCGGTTCGGCTTTCGCACGCTTCATCCGTTTCACTTCTTCTTCCGAGAATCCCTGTTTGGCCAAAGCAGCATCTTTGGCACGCTGCAAGTCGTCCTCGAAACGCTTCTTGGCAACACCCGATTTGTAATCCCTGTATTGACGGTCGTGCATTGCCAGCTCAAAGAGTTCTTCATCATCCTTTCCAAAGTCCCAACCGTTTTCTGTCATTTCTTTGCGATACTCATCCAGCTGGTCCGGATAATTCTTCTGCGGGTCTTCGTCCGTAAATTCATATCCTTTTTCATTTGCCAATGCGATAATTTCGGGAGCAAGTGTACCGGGCAAACGCCCGCTTTTACCCAGAATCATATCCCAGGTATGATTGTCGATCATCGTCCAGCGCTCCTCTCCTTTGATAAGAGACATCACATTCATCAATGCCACATTCTTCACATATTGGCTGAACGGAGTTACCAGTGGAGGATAACCAAGTTTTGGCCACACATACTCTACTTCGTCAAACAGCATCACGAGCAAATCGTCAATGCTCAGTTCCGGTTCGTTCTTACCCCTCAATATCATATTAATGCCGGAATGTACTCCTTTCAGATCGGCCATCATAGAGCCCATCATACCTCCGGGAAGTCCGCATTTCAAGAGCAAAGAAGACATATGCTTGTTGGTAGGGTCCATAAAATAGCCCAGAAAATCGTCGATAAACTCCTGCGTCATGGCACGGGCTTTCATATAAGCCTTCATATTAATCTCCGGCACCTGAAATCCTGCATCTTTCAGCATAGCTTGCACGGAGATAACATCCGGATGAACCTTTCCCCACGAAATAGGTTCCATCGCCACATCGATAATATCCGCACCATTCTCACAAACTTCCAGAATAGAAGCCATGGAGAGCCCCGGTCCGCTATGTCCGTGATACTGGATGATGATTTCGGGATGCCGTTCTTTGATAGCTTTCGTCAGACGTCCCAGCATTTCGGGACGACCGACACCCGCCATGTCTTTCAGGCAGATTTCCGGAGCTCCGGCTTCTATCAGACGCTCGGCGATAGCGGTATAATATTCTACGGTATGCACGGGTGAGAACGTAATGCACAACGTTGCCTGCGGAACCATCCCTGCTTCGAGGGCATAACGGATGGAAGGAATAATATTCCTGACTTCATTCAGCCCACAAAAGATACGGGTGATGTCCACTCCTTGCGCATGCTTCACTTTATACATCAGCCGGCGTACATCTGCCGGTACGGGATACATTCGGAGACCATTCAGACCACGGTCGAGCATGTGAGTTTGTATGCCCGCTTCGTGGAAAGGTTTTGTGAAAGCCCGGACGGCTTTGTTCGGGTTCTCTCCATACAGCAGATTGACTTGTTCGAACGCACCTCCGTTGGTTTCTACACGAGAGAAACAACCCATTTCGATAATTAACGGAGCAATTCTTACTAACTGATCGGCACGTGGTTGATACTTGCCGGACGACTGCCACATATCCCGATAAACGAGACTAAATTTGATTTCCTTTTTCATTGCCGTAAATAGATGAGATTTATATTACTTAGGTTAACTAGTTGATACAAATATAGAGAGTTCTCTGACATAATAACAAACATACAGTGAATAAGTTGGGCTATAAAGATATGTTTAATATCATATTGTCACAAAAACGAAGGAGCAAGCGAGTTTTTCATTCGTTGCTCCTTACCGGCATTAATTGTCTGGTTGATGTGTTATCCCAATTTATACAAAATCTTTCAATTCTTGTTGCAAACGTTGGCGTGTGAAGAATATGCGGCTCTTCACCGTTCCGAGGGGCAGGTCCAGTTTCTCTGCGATTTCACGGTATTTAAAACCGGATACGTGCATCGAGAATGGTACTTTATATTCCTTCGGCAGCGCGTTGACGATGCGGTGCATCTCTTTCAAGTCATAAGCGCCTTCCGTACTTTCAAATCCTGAGTCTTGAGGGAGATTCAAGTGATACAGATTGTCGGTCTGATCTACGAATGTCTGGTCACGTACTATTTTACGGTAGTTATTAATAAAGATGTTACGCATGATCGTATACATCCATCCTTTGAAATTTGTATCGGGAACATATTTTTCCTCGTTATCCAAGGCCTTTAATGATGTTTCTTGCAATAAATCATTTGCTTCTTCACGATTGGCAGTTAATTTATAAGCAAAACGAAGCAACTCTTCCTGAACTCCAATTAAATCTTTTCTGAAACTTAAACTTTTCATACTTTAAGGGTTTTACGGTTAATATTTCGTTTCTTTCTTGACATTTGCAAGTTTAAAGGTATTTTATGACTCAAACAGGGGGAAATTCGTCATTTCTTAGGGGGTGAAACTGTCAAATGATAGTTTTCAGGTGCTTTTTGATAGTTTTTAGGTGGTTTAGAACTATTTTTATTCTCTTCTACTTGCTTGGCAATGCAAAATAACTTACTTTTGGCTAGTATTATTAACTAAAAGATAAAGACATGGCTATACTTATTATCGTAGGAATTATCGTATTATTAGGAATCATATTTGCTTCCATGTACAACTCATTGGTGAGACTGAGAAACAACCGTGAAAATGCGTTTGCAGACATCGACGTGCAACTGAAACAGCGTCACGATCTTATCCCGCAGTTAGTGGAGACTGTGAAAGGATATGCCTCACACGAAAAAGAAACGCTCGACCGGGTGATTCAGGCACGTAACGGTGCAGTCAGCGCTAAAACGATCGACGAAAAAATAGCAGCCGAGAATCAGTTATCTTCCGCTTTATCGGGATTGAAAATCACTCTGGAGGCTTATCCCGACCTGAAAGCTAACCAGAATTTCCTGCAATTGCAGGAAGAAGTATCCGATGTGGAGAATAAATTAGCCGCTGTACGCCGTTACTTTAACTCGGCAACGAAGGAATATAATAACGCCGTTCAGACATTCCCGTCCAATATCGTAGCAGGTATGGCAGGATTCCGCAGAGAAATTATGTTCGATCTGGGTACCAACGAACGTGCCAACCTGGAACAAGCGCCGAAGATCAGTTTCTAAAAAACGAAGCACACATGCAGTACGTCGGAATTCAAACACAGCAGAGCCGGAACAACCGCCGCTCTGTCTTTCTGTTATTTCTATTTCCTTGCCTGGTAGCAGCACTGCTTTATCTGGCATGCTACTTGCTGGTTGCCCTAGGACATGACGAGAGCATGGAGACAGGGATGCTGGAAATGATCAATCCTTTATTTATCAATGCCCTCCCCTACACAATGGGCATCGTACTGATCTGGTTCCTGATTGCTTTCTGGATGAACACAAGCATTATCAAAGCTGCCACAGGTGCAAAGCCGCTCGACCGCAGGGAGAACAAACGTGTCTACAATCTGGTAGAGAACCTCTGCATGGCGAACGGAATGAAGGCTCCTAAAATCAACATCATTGACGACAATTCGCTGAACGCTTTTGCCAGTGGCATCAACGACCGTACTTATACCGTCACCCTCTCAAGGGGGATTATTCAGAAGTTGAACGATGAAGAACTCGAAGCGGTCATCGCCCATGAACTGACTCATATCCGCAACCGGGACGTACGCCTGCTAATTGTCTCCATTGTATTTGTCGGAATCTTCTCGATGCTGGCACAAATCACCTTCTATACTATCACGCACACGCGCATACGCAGCAATGGGAAAAATGGCGGAGGTGTCATCCTCATTATGCTGATTGCTTTAGTAATCGCTGCTGTCGGCTTCTTCTTTGCCAGCCTGATGCGTTTCGCCATTTCACGGAAACGTGAATATATGGCAGATGCCGGGTCGGCTGAAATGACAAAGAACCCGTTGGCACTGGCCAGTGCCCTGCGTAAGATTTCAGATGATCCGAATATAGAAGCTGTAAAACGCGGAGATGTGGCACAGTTATTCATTCAGAATCCCGGCAAGCAGTCAGAAAGTGCTCTCAGCGGCTTTAGCGGTCTCTTTGCCACACATCCCCCTATCGAGAAACGAATCTCCATTCTGGAACAGTTCTAGGGATTTCTGTTTAATTTTCATTAAAGAAAGCAGGGAGACTCCTTATTTTTAGTATATTTGAGTGTTATACATATATACACTAAACTATAACTGATATGAAAACAAAAAAACAAATCCTTATGCTACTGCTGGCTATGCTGGCAGCAATCCCAACTCTTTCGGCACAAACCAAGAAAGAGAAGAAGGAACAAAAGAAAGAAGCTGTCAGACAGCTGATCGTATCAGAAAACTACAAGATAGACGTCAACACAGCTATGCCCATGCGTGGACGTAATATCACTTTGAGTTCTCCATACTCGCTGGAAATCAGAAATGATTCGGTATTCTCTTACCTGCCCTACTACGGACGTGCTTATAGCGTTCCTTATGGCGGAGGAAGCGGGCTGATCTTCAATGCTCCCCTCAAAGAATATACAATGGATTTGGATAAGAAGGGAAATGCAGTTATCAAGTTCTCCGCCCGAAGTCCGGAAGATTTCTTTGAGTTCAGTGCCAAAGTATTCTCGAACGGTACTGCCAGCATTGACGTCATCATGCAGAATCGCCAGTCCATCAGTTATCGGGGAGAACTGGATACAGAGAACAAGAAGTAAAATCCTTAAGAATCACTGTCAGTCTCTTCACTACCTTTTAATATAGGAAGGCAAATGTGGTATTTCACAGCAAGGATACGCGTGATGAACACCGCTGATCCGCCAACGAGCTGACAGATATAAGATTCCATACCTGCGGCATCGCACAGCCAGTAAGCGATGCCGCCTACTACACATGCCATCGCATAAATCTCTTTTCGAAAA
>UMGG01068730.1_pt1 | contig 12433 bp, 8 predicted proteins | sample 1965211 | NCBI WGS metagenome assembly UMGG01 (sample SAMEA4836064, study PRJEB28245) | human gut metagenome | biome: gut microbiome; material: fecal sample | place: Denmark | collected 2008 | reverse complement strand
TTATGAAATCTATTTTTATTTTGAGCTATCCACTCCAAACATATATCCACTGTTGAATCCTTTGAACAGTCATCGCTAATAATTACATTCAGATTTTTATATGTCTGTTTTACAATACTATTAAGAGTTTCTCCAACAGTTTTTGCCGAATTGTATGTAAAAACACAAATAGTAATAATTTGATTATTTATCATGAGTTCTTAATTTTACAAGTAAATAACAACTTTGACAAAAAAGACGTAATCCCCCCAATTTTATAAAGATCATTCTTATATTATCTTTCAAAGAAACTCCTTTAAATAGGATCATTGACGGCATTAACTTTTTTAAACAATTAAATTCTTCTTCTAAAAAAGAAATATTGTTATAGCGACATTTAACTTCTATATATCCTTTTACAACAGTAATAAATGACAATATTTTCAATTGCTCAAAACCATCAAAATTACACAAAGTTAAATAAGATTTATAATTCATTCTAAATAAGCTTAAACTTTTGATAGGAGAATAATCCATATGAATAGAGGAAGTCTCTCTATAAAGATACTCATAGTATCCTAAATCAGAAATATAAATCTTATTAACAACTTTTATTATATCCAATAAACAATATGCATCTTCCCCTATAACCAAATTTTCAGGAATTCTAATATTTGTAAAAATATTAACTTTATATATTTTTCCCCATAAATATCCTTCTAAAACTCTATCTCTAAAACATCTTAGATACATCTCCTGTGTGCCCAAAATAACTTCTCTAGAAGGTTTTTTTATCATAATACAATCTCCATTCTCTTTTTTCATCTGAATCGGATACTGTACAATATCTATATCTTTTCTATCAATAAGTATCTGAATATTTTCATACAACGTTGTGATAGAACCTATCTGGTCATCAGAATCAACAAATGTCACATATTCTCCTCTCGCAATATCTAAACCTTTATTACGAGCAGATGAAACGCCCCTATTTTGTTGATGAATAACAATAATTCTTTTATCTTTCTTTGCATACTCATCACAAATACTCCCGCAATTATCAGGAGAGCCATCATCTACCAATATCAATTCAAAGTCAGTAAACGTTTGAGATAAGATACTATCGATACAACGAGAAAGATATTTCTCGACATTATATACAGGAACTATTACACTTAATAATGGTGTCATTGTTTCCATTTAACTACTCGATTTACAAAACATCTCATTCCTTTGGTACTCACATATAATAGACACAAATAGAATAAAGCAAAAACAGAAGTTACAATCAAAGCATATAAAATCCAATTAATCCAATGAGCAAAAGGATAGTCATGAGTAATGAATAAATGCAATCCAAAACTTACTAATAGAAAGGAAATTATCATAAGGGAAATATATAACAATGTTCCTTTCCAATATCTCCACACAGATAGTTCAAACCCTTTTGAAAATAGGAAATAAGGTTTCCATATCCCCACAATAATTATCAAACTAATCACACCTCCCAATAAAATGCCTTCCAATCCCCATAAATAACCTCCAACGATAGCAACGGTAATATATATAATCGCTTCTGTAACTGGCGCCCATGTATCATAAAATAATCCATATCCATATAGAAATTGATCTGTTGCACCACGAGTCAATCCTATAAAAAAATTAAGCAATAACAAAATCAATACTGTATTTGGAAGTATATATTGAGGGCCAATCCAAAGAGCTATAAAAGACGGTAGAAGTTGATATAAAACAAAAACCAAAACACCTGCAATAAAAAAACGAATAGCCATCAATTCCCAAAAAACACTCCGAATTTTAGAACGATTTCCCTCTGCTATCAAATTTCCGACACCAGCCCCAGTACTACCCAACAAATTGTTGACTAACTGACTCAATTTATCTGTAATAATCGTATAATTTCCATAATAAGCTACCGTTTGTAAAGAAACAAACGCATATACAAGAAAAGGAGTCGTTTGAAATTGAACAAAGGTTGAGATTTTATGAACAAAAAGCTGTTTGGTTTTAACCATCACCTCGGGATATTTTTTGAATAGTTGCTTGCCTTGACGCACTTCACTACGAAGCCACGGGTAGACTTGATTGATTTTCCAATTCAATATGAAAGAATAAATGATGCCAAAAGTTAATTCAATGGCAACCCACAGATAGTAGCTGCCGGTATAGTAGGCCGAAGCCATTTGAATGAGAGTCTTAATAATAGTTGCTGTTTGGAAATAGGCGGTGACTACATAATTTTTTTGGTCGGCTCCCAAGAGCGTTTGTTTGTAGTTGGCAAAATAACCGATTAACGAGGAGGCCAAAAACGAGAAATAGGCAAAAAAGATAACTCCCATCTCAAACTCCGTATTGGGAAATATCAACGGAAGAAAGCAAGCCAGTACAATGCCTGCACCCAAGATAATAAAACCTATCCAACGATAGAGATAACCGAACACAGAGATAATCTCGTTGATTTTTTCCTCATCGTGCTCGAATAGGGGCTTATAAAGCACATAACCTATGGCGCTTCCTATCCCCAATTCTGCCAAATTAAGGAATCCGAGCAGATTTTGCAACGTGCCGGTGAGTCCCACAAAATCAGCTCCCAGCGTATCGAGAAATATCTTCCGGGAGAAAAACGAGAGAATAAGAGTCAGGAAATAGAATATGAGATTGACCCTTGCATTCAACAATGATTTTTTGACCCGCGATTCTTGTTGAGGCATATAATATAAAGATATTCTATTTTTATTATTACCGGAAGAAAGACTTAACCCTTTTCCTCTGAAACAATCGTTTCTTCCAGCGTCTCCCCTGTCTTGGATTTACATCGACGCAGGAGCAGTTTTATTTTCAATTCTATTTTACAAATCCACGCTTAAACTATTGTTTTTCCCTCTATCTCATCATGGGTAATAAGCAATAGCATCAAAGTACCACCAGGATTCAAAGCAAGAGGTAAAAGACAGATGAATTTACCCCCTAAAAATCCGTCCTATTCTATGAGCAATTTTATAGATGACATTACGTTTTTTCTTTCTTCCATGTTCCACTCCATAGCCGTAACCGTATCCATAACCATAGCCGTAACCGTATCCATACTTTTTGCTCTCCATTTCGACACCATTGATGACAACCGTAAGGTTCTTGAATTTATTCTCCCGGTAGAGTTTTTCCAATTCCGGCAAATAACGGCGATCCAACATTCCGTTACGGATTACATAGACCGTAAGATCGGCTACCCGACCGATGATAGAAGAATCGGCTACGACTAATGCCGGCACGCAATCCAATATAATATAATCGTATTGTTTCTTCAACTCTTCCACCAAAACGGGTAATCGATCGCTCATCAACAATTCCGAAGGATTGGGAGGTACAATACCGGCCGAGATGATATCGAACATCGCATGAATGTTACTGGACTGAACGAGCTCGGACACACTGTTGTTTTTCCCGGAAAGCCAAGTCGACACACCGTTTTTCGTAGTCAGATCCAATGTTTTACTCAATGTGCGTTTTCTCAAATCCATATCGAGCAAAACCACTTTTTTATTGGTCATAGCCAATGTTACGGCAAAATTGCGGGAAACGAAACTTTTTCCCTCTCCCGGCATAGTAGACGTAAACATAACGACCCGTGCCTGAGGAGCGACGAAATCCATATTGGAACGTAATAACCTGAAAGACTCGGCTACACTGCTGGTCTTATTCTCTTCCACGACAATGGCATGTTCTCCATCTCGGTCTTTCATCAATGGGATTTCGCCCAATATAGGCATCGACGTATAATCCTCAATATCTTTACGCCCCCTCACACCGGTGTTCCACAATAATCGCAAAAGCTGTATCGCCAACGGTATAATGAGTCCCACGATAAAGGCTCCCATCAATAACATTCTGCGAGCCGGGGCGACGGGCGCCGACGAACCGAAGGGTGACTCAATCACCCGTATATTGGCCTCGGTAATAGCCAACTGCAAAGCATTCTCTTCTCGTTTATTCAGCAAGAATGTATACAACGACTCTTTAATACTTTGCTGACGTATAATGCCCAAAGCCTTTTTCTCTTGTTGTGGTACCGACTCGATACGATCGAGTGTCTGCGACTCGACCTCCCGGGCCTTTCTCAATTTTAGTTTCAGTGTAGACAGATAACTATCCATCGAGGCTGTAAGATTGACTCTTACAGCGGCTAAATTATTGTCTAAATCTTTTACCAAAGGGTTATTCTCACCCGAGTTGGCGGCTAATCTTTCTCTTTGTAACAGGATCTCGTTATAGGTAGTTATCTGATTTTGCAAGCCACTATCCCCCACGCCAGACACATTGGGTATCAACTGCTTCCCATTTTCATTATCGGTCAAATAACGTTCTACCGCCCGGGCGATGGCATACTCGGTTTCCAGCTGTATCAATTCTTCTCTCATCTTACTGCTTTCGCTCATAAATTGAGAGGCCGCTGCATCTATACTGACAATGCGATTCTTTTGCTTGAAATCGGTCAATTCATTCTCTACGTCGCCCAACTCTTTACTGATAATTTCGACTCGTTCATTAATAAATTTAGCCGTACTGGTCGCAATGCGGTTTTTATCTTCGATAATCGTTTCCCGATAAACATCAATCAAAGCGTTCAATATAGCCTCGGCACGTGAGATATTCGAGTCCACGCAGTTTATTTGTACCAATGTCGTACGTTCTCCGGCCAAAGAGGTCGAAATAAACGAATGATAAATATTTGCCGCAGTATTCAAGTCTATACGAGATACTTCGACCGGTACATTATAATAGGCCGATATTTTATCGGGAATATCCTCTACAATAAATCGACCGGCTGCGGAAATTATAGTATCACCGAACAAAAACTCTTGGCCTTCGTTGTCACTTTTCTTCGTACCTATTTTGAGTTGATTCAGTAAAAAACGATTCCCATTTAAGGGCTTAATTTCCATAGAAACCGGAGCCGTATAAGCATCCAAGAAATTCACCCGGATAGGTGACTCGGCATACAACTGATCATAATGCAACCAATTTTTTACCTGATAAGTGACGTCCAAATGTAAGCGTCCGACAACTTCACGCATTAATTGATGCGACTGCAAAATATAGATTTCATTCTCGACTCCGCTACCCGATATGCCCCCATTTAATTCAAGAACAGCCGACATATCGTTTCCCGATTTGTTTTCGCTCTTCACTAACATTACCGCGCTTCTCTTGTATAACGGTGTTTGCATAGCTAAATAAAACCATGCGACCGACATACATATAACGACCGATAGCACAATCCAATACCAATTATCGAATACCAACTCGACAATATCCCGCAGGGTTACCCCTCCTTCATTTTTCTTATCGTTCTTAGTTTCTTGAATGAGCTCCATATAGAGATGTTACTTATCTTTTAACACAATAATCATAGACACAATAGACAGCACCGATGCTACAAGAGATATAATACTACTACCGGCAGAAATAAACGACAAGGTCGAGCTACCTTTCACTCCTATCGATTTATTAGGCTGCACATAGATTACATCGTTTTGCTTTAAATAATAACAAGGTGATTCCAATACTTTTTCGCCCGAAGTTAAATCTACGGTATAAGTTTTTCGTTGGTCTCCGTCCTCGCGTATTACCAATATATTATCCCGTTTTCCCGAGGGAGTCAAGTCACCTGCCATAGTCAAGGCTTCGAGAAGCGTAATGCGGTCTCCCGATATAGTTTGCACACCGGGACTGTTTACTTCACCCATTACCGAAACCTTAAATCCCTTTATCTGTACATTCACCACAGGATCTTTTACATATTCCCCCTCGATGAGCTTGTTCTCGACGGCATCGGCCAACTCCCTTCTCGATAATCCACCGGCCTGCATCTCACCCAAAATAGGAACTTCTATTTTTCCGTCCTTATCGACCCTTAAACCAACAGTTTCCTGTATCGTGGTCGATGCCCCCGTACTACCTAATACCTGGCTATTGCTGAATATTTCCAGCAACTCACCATCTTTACTACTCACTGTTATGAGTAACTGGTCGTCCGGGACAATCTTTAATTCATAGTCTTGTGCTATGGTTTGAGGGGATTGCTCCAAGCCATCGGCTCCTTGCAAATAAACCATTTTCTTAGAAGGCACACATGATACCAAACCTACAAGTATCACAGCCAAGAGAATTTTCGAAATATATTTCATTTGTCTAAAATAACAATTTAACATATCAAGCCTTTGAACCGGCCACTTTCTTATTAATCTTTTTAGTAAGATAAAGTTGCATAATGGTCCAAATAAAAATGTCTAAAAACAATAATAAATTTATATTTACATGAGTCAATAACAACAAATTCATGGCTGCAAAACCAGCAGAGATTAACAATATCGTAATCATAGCTGCTCGATGCGAAAATCCTAATGCTAAAAATTTATGATGGATATGGTTCTTATCGGGCCTAAAAATATTCTTTCCGAAACGAGCCCGGTGTAAAATAACCCGAACCACATCGAATACCGGAGTGATCAACAACGAAAAGGCTACCACAATTACATCGGGTATATGATAGGAAACCGAATTATCATACATGCTAAGCCGAATTGCCAATATACTCAATACGAAACCAATGGTCAACGATCCGGTGTCACCCATAAAAATTTTTCTACCTCGGTTTGGATTTCCGAAAACATTATAATAGAAAAACGGGATAATTGTTCCCAAAGTTACGATAGCGAGAGCCGCATACAGCCATTCTCTCTGATAAATAAACAATATAGTAAAAAATAACAATGCTATTCCGCTCAATCCAGAAGCCAGTCCATCTATTCCGTCTATCAGATTTATAGCGTTAGTAATAAAAACAATAGTAAATACAGTAAACGGGAGTCCCACTACCGGAGGTAATTCGTAAATTCCGAAGATTCCATAAAGATTATTGATCCATAATCCCGAAGACACCAACAAAATGGCACAGAATATTTGAACAATAAATTTCTGACGATAGCGAACTCCGATCAAGTCATCGGTAATACCTGTCAAATACAACAGCAATAAACTACTCAACCCAAAAGATAGAACGGACGTATCACTCACTCCGATAATAGAGGGAAACAATTCCTCCCCGTAAATTCTATTCAGCCCTATCATCAAAGAAAGAGTAAAAATAACGGCAGGGAAAAACGAAACACCTCCCAGACGAGGTATTATACCCTTGTGCACTTTTCGTTCATCTGGCATATCGAATAAATGCTTTTTAAACGATATCAATAAAATTCTTGGAATAATAAAAATAGAAAATCCCAAACTAATAAAAAATGACAACAATAAAATCGAAATATAACCCATAAAATATTAGATTTAATTCATCATTTTCAATACTAATAAACCCAATTTTTTCAACATATTGACCCAATTCTATGCAAAAATATCTTTATCCACTAACGCCCCCACTATGAAAGAAATCAATCCTATCTGTTAACCCAAAATCTCAGGCGAAAGAAATTACTTTATTTTTTATGCATTCCTTAAATATACGCCTATATACTACTGGGGGACACCGAAAAGAAAGCTTTTCCCGGATCTAAGAATCACTTATAACCCCTCTTTGACCCATCCCTATCTCAGTGGATAATCATTATTGGAAGGGTAAATAAATATAACGCTTCATACAAGAGATAGATTACTATAAACTATCAATTTCAGAAAAATTACATTTACTTTTCTGTGAAGAACAAGATAAATAACAACAGAATGATTCAAACATATCTGCATATTATGCTAAGTACTCTGACTTCACATTTTTTGCAAAGGTAGCTACATTTCTTAAAAAACACAATGAAATCTTACAAAAAAAGCTCTCATTCTACAAAAAGCCAGATAAATATATAGTATTGAGCAGCTTACAAATTATTTATCTAATATTAAACAAATCAGCAAAAACAGAAATTAAAAATATTTAATAATTACATAAAAACACCTGGCATTTATGTATAGTTCAGAAACCACCAGACAACAGTTTATACAACACAACCTCTCTTTCATTTTTGAATATTACCGAATGCAACGTAATATAAAAATGGGGTATTTACAGCATATATATCAAGTATCCTGTGTAAACTACATAAGCAAAAATCATAAATACACCTTCCACCCGAGTAATCGTACGTACCTTATAATATCTCCCGGCAAAGAACAACAACAAAGAAACCGCTAATAAATAAAATAAATCGACATTCGTTATTCCACCCAAGGGTAATGGAGTAATAGTAGCGCTCATGCCCAATACAAAAAAGACATTGAACAGGTTGGATCCGATCACATTCCCGATAGCAATCTCAGGATTTTTTTTCAAAGCAGCTACCACCGAAGTAGCCAATTCAGGAAGAGAAGTCCCCATAGCAACAAGAGTCAATCCTATAACAGACTCTCCTACTCCCAACGACCGGGCTATCTCGCTCGACCCATCGACAAAAAGCCGACCACCGAAAATCAAAGCGACAAGACCTCCAACGATATACAATAAACAACGCCATGTAGATAACGGTCTAATTTCAGCTTGTTCTTCTCCTGTATTATCGTGTGCGATAGCAAACGTATACCCGAGAAATATGGCAAAAAAGCAAAGCATAAGCAAACCGTCCGCCCTATTCAGTATATTCTCCGTACCGGTTTCCAAAAACACATCGTTAGCACAAATTAAGACAACCACACACGAGAGAATGGCGAGTGGTATTTCTTTTGTCAATGTTCCTTTGGTTATTGTTATAGGAGCAACAACTGCTGTCACACCCACGATCATCAAAATATTAAAAATATTACTGCCCACAACATTCCCGATAGAAAGTTCGGCACTCCCATTAATAGCCGATACGATACTAACTGTCAACTCGGGAGCCGAAGTTCCAAAGGCCACGATAGTTAGACCTATTACCAGCGACGATATGTTAAACCTTTTGGCCAATGCAGCCGCTCCATCGGTCAAAAAATTAGCACCAGACAGGATTAAGCCCAAACCCACAAGTAAAAACAAAATACTCATCATGAATCTTTACGCTAATATTTATTATATGTAGGCAAATATACTGGAAATATGCCTAATATGAAAATCCACCTCAGACCGGAGGCGCTCTTTTTCGCCCAATAGACCCGAAAGCAACTTGGTTCGATCAATCGAAACCAGCTTTTCGGGGAAAAAGAATCTTTCTTCAAAAAACAAAACATGCCCTCTTAAAAAACACCTCTATCGCCTTATTCGAATAAGCATATCTTCATTAATTTATATTAAGAAATATCAGCTGTAAGAAAATAATCCATACCTTTGTTCACAAACAAAGGGGTGCCTAAAAGCGGCTGAGATTATACCCTATGAACCTGATACGGATAATGCCGGCGCAGGAATTGTTCATAGTTCTATCTTTTTCAATACGGTTTTATGTGCATCCCCTTAAATGAAACAAACCGTATGAAAACTTATCCTGTCGTATTGACAATAGCCGGTTCGGACAGCAGTGGAGGAGCCGGAATACAAGCCGATTTGAAAACCATGTCGGCCATCGGGGTGTTCGGCACATCGGCTATCACGGCCATTACGGCACAAAACACCTGCGAAGTGAGGGACATACAAGGTATCGAACCCGATATCGTGCGGCAACAAATCGAAGCCGTACTCGACGACCTACCTTGTACAACCGTTAAATTAGGCATGCTATACTCTCGCGCGACCATCGAAACGATTGCCGATTGCCTGCAACGTTATCCGTTACGGAATATCGTGCTCGATCCGGTTATGGTTTCTACTTCGGGTTGTCGGCTAATCGAGGAAGAAGCTATCTCTGCTGTTAAAACACTATTGTTGCCACAGGCGACAGTCATCACTCCCAATATTCCCGAAGCCGAGATACTGAGCGGACTTGCCATCGACAGTGAGAAAGATATGGAAAAAGCAGCCAACAGACTGTTTCAAGCCGGTTGTCGTGCCGTTCTCGTGAAAGGAGGACATTTGAAAGGAGCAGAATCCTGCGACATACTCTTTATGCCCGATTCTGTTCCTGTTCGCTACACCTCACCCCGCATTTCTACCCGGAACACACACGGAACAGGGTGTACCTTTTCTTCTGCCATCGCCTCTTATCTGGCGTTGGGACACATGTTGACCGATGCCGTTTCCCTCGCAAAAAAATATCTCACCCAAGCGTTACAGGCCGGAGCCGACATTGCAATAGGAAACGGACATGGTTCGGTAAACCATTTTTTCGCCCCTCGTGTTTTAACCCCATTAAACCCGATTAAAGATGAAAATCTATATTAATCAAAAGGAAATAGAAGTCCAAGACAACATTTCCGTAAAAGAGTTACTCGATATGCAACACATCGCCATCGAAGGTACGGCTATCGCCATCGACAACAAGCTGGTTCCCAAAAATGAATGGAACGATCGGATTTTAACCGATGGGAACAAGATAACGATTATCCGGGCTACATTCGGAGGATAACGAACGGATTTCTCGAAATGAAATATATAGGCATTACAGAGGAACACCCCATAGAACAGGAAAACCGCTTAATCACCGCCCTGCTCGACAACGGATTGGATTTAATCCACCTCCGCAAACCGAAGTATTCCGGAGAAAAAACAGAGCAACTGTTACTCTCGATTCCTCCCCGCTATTACGATCGAATAGTACTTCACGACCATTTCGAACTGGCAGAAAAATACCGGCTTGCCGGTGTTCATCTCAATGGAAGGAATCCGCATTACCGACCCCTGTCGAACGACTATATCCCCACCCTATCCCGCTCTTGCCATTCCATCGAGGAACTGACGGACGGACAACGATATGACTATCTGTTTTTGAGCCCCATCTTCGACAGCATATCGAAAAAGGGATACCGTTCCGCATTCTCGCCCGAACAACTGACTAAGGCCGGGAAGGAAGGCGTTATCAACGAGAGAGTCATTGCCTTAGGCGGTATCACCCCCGAAAAGAAAACTGCTATAAAGGATTGGAATTTCGGAGGGATCGCCGTACTCGGTTTCCTATGGCAGGAACCGACCATTGCAGGGGTTATTCGACAGCTCACTCGATTAAGAAACGATTAATACGAACAAAATATGTTACAATTCATTACCCACCAGACACCCCGATTCGGAATCATAGAGGGAGCAGTCGCCGCCTTGAACGGAGGTTGCAAATGGATACAGCTCCGTATGAAAGGTGCTCCTATCGAAGCTGTCAGGCAAACCGCCCAGCAACTCATTCCGCTCTGTAAAGAACATGAAGCCATACTCGTCCTCGACGATTATGCCCAACTGGCGGCCGACCTCGACATAGACGGCGTCCATCTGGGAAAGCTCGACATGCCTGTTTCCGAAGCTCGTCTGCTTATCGGCGAGAAATACATTATCGGAGGAACGGCGAATACCTTTGAAGACATACAAGGATTAGTCCGGCAAGATGCCGATTATATCGGTTTGGGACCATTCCGATATACCGAGACGAAAAAGAACCTGAGTCCTATCCTCGGCCTCGAAGGTTATGCCCGAATCATGGAACAATGCCGGACGAACGACTTGAAAATTCCGGTGGTCGCCATCGGAGGTATCACAGCCGACGATATTCCGGCCATCATGGAAACCGGAGTGTCGGGAATCGCTTTATCGGGAACGATCCTGCAAGCCGAAGATCCCGAAAAGGAAACTAAAAAAATAATAGACCTATTAAATAAATATCGTAAAGCATGAACAAATTAATTATCGGAGGACGGGAATTTTCTTCCCGCTTATTCGTAGGAACCGGGAAATTCAGTTCGAATGAACTAATGGAAAAAGCCATCGAAGCCTCCGGATCCGAAATGATTACCGTGGCCATGAAACGTATCAACATGACCCAAGAAGCCACAGACGATATGTTGACACACATCGACCGCAATAGAGTACAATTTCTACCTAACACATCGGGAGTACGCAATGCCGAGGAGGCCGTACTTGCGGCTCAGTTTTCCAGAGAATGTTTCGGGACCGATTTCGTTAAACTCGAAATCCACCCCGATCCCAAATATCTCCTGCCCGATCCTGTGGAAACCTTGAAAGCTACCGAACAACTGGCAAAACTGGGATTCGTGGTACTTCCCTATATTCAAGCAGACCCCGTACTCTGCAAACGGCTCGAAGAAGTCGGCGCTGCCACCGTAATGCCCTTAGGCGCACCGATAGGCACAAACAAAGGATTGCGCACTCGCGATTTCTTGCAAATTATCATTGAACAGAGTAACGTACCTGTTATCGTCGATGCCGGGATAGGCGCTCCGTCCCATGCCGCAGAAGCTATGGAACTGGGAGCAGATGCCGTGTTGGTAAACACGGCTATCGCCGTCGCCGGGAACCCCGTAGAAATGGCTATTGCATTCAAACAGGCTGTCGAAGCCGGCCGCCGGGCATACGAAGCCGGATTAG
>UMGG01002327.1_pt1 | contig 12452 bp, 8 predicted proteins | sample 1965211 | NCBI WGS metagenome assembly UMGG01 (sample SAMEA4836064, study PRJEB28245) | human gut metagenome | biome: gut microbiome; material: fecal sample | place: Denmark | collected 2008 | reverse complement strand
AATCCTGAAGTTTTCTATTTACACAAAATGGTGGACAGTGCCAGACCGTGAGACTAGAATTGGTACTGTCCACTATTTACACAAAATAGGGAACAATACCAATTCAGAGACAACAATGCTCACCCTAAACCTCTCACACGAATTTAATCAATGAGTAATCCTCCTTTTGTATTTCCAGTACTTTGCATTCTTCAGCATCCAGGCTCTCCAACCATAAATAGAAAGCACGAACAAGCTCCTGTTCATATTCAGTAAAACTAGCTTCGAAATAAAAATCATAAGTCTTCTGCCTCCGCTCTTGCTGAGAGATATCCTCTTTCCGCCTACAAACCGAATTTAGGAATTCATCAGTTTGTAGCACCCAAGTCGCATACAATCTCATTTTTATATATGGAAGCAACCGATGCTTATGGCCATCGAACCACATAACTCTTTTCTTATTAATAAGAGAACTTTGAACATAATCTCCAATGCCATCAAAGAGTCCACATGCTATTGCTTTCTTAACTTCACTTTCTTTGGTCGTATTTACAATCTGTGCTTCATTGATTCGTTTTATCATCTCATCAATAGCCTCTTTACCAATATGCCTCTGCAAACATTTATGCAATTTAAGATTTGAATTAGGAGCAACAGAAACTCCATTAATAAAAAAATGAAAAGCTATAATTTCTTTCTGACCAACATTTCCAAGGACTTTTTCAACTAGTCTGATAATAGACTTGTATTCCCAAAACATATATCTGTAGACATCCAATCCATTACCTATTCCATTTATATTTTGAGAAATTACCAAATCCTTTATAGACCTCAATGCATCAAAAAATGTATTCTCAAATCTCGCTCTTTGGTTATCCAATCTCGTTTCTTCAAAATTTCTTAAATGTTGCTGATTAGCGGCGTATTGAATATAGAATGCCGTAAATGTGAGAATTATTCCTACTCCTGCAAATAACAACTCTACAAATCCATCATATTTAATTTCCTGTAGCTGCTTCATAGAATTATTATCGCCACCATAAAAATACTTATAAAGATGAATAAACTGCCATATCCAAAATACAGCAAGAATCAATCCCGGAATGATAATACTAAGCCCAGTCTTCTCCTGATTCTCATATCTAAACCACCCCAATATAACCACAACAACCAATGCTGCCGTTAGAACAAGTAACAACGTATTTCCAGAAACAGCCTGAACAAAATGAGTTCTTCCACAACACAGTGCCATAGTGACAACAATACCAACAAGAACTATTGCAAAGAAAGGTGCGAGCTTCGATAGTGTGTTTTTCCAGTCCATATATTTAAGATTTTAACATGATTCCAATAGCTGCCCTTCCTGTTTTTCCTGCACTTGCCCTAAATGAAAAGTGCTCAGTACTATGACAAATAGAACAACATTCAGACATCTCAATATTACGTTTTAATACTCCAATATCTTCTAACTGAAACCTATTTATTTGTTTCAAATCTACAAAAAATTTACTCCCTTTCTTATTAAAACAAGAAATAAAATCCGATTTCCGATTTAATGATTCCTGCAACTTCAATAAAACATCTCCATTTACTTCATAACAGCAGACACCTGCACCAACACCTATACCAACTATAATATCAGAAGGTAAAGTTCCAAATTCTTCATGCATCAAATTTATAGTCTTTACAGCCATCCTTCCAGCCGTAAGTTCCCAACCTGCTGTTAATGCAGCAATTACTCGTTTTACAGGATCAAAACAAATGACAGGAATACAGTCTGCCGTCTTTACACACAACATCGTATCTGCCTCGTTAGTGATCATAGCATCAACCCCATACAGTTCATCACTATCATCAAGATACACTCCCTTTCCACGGTCCTGCCTTCCGACAATCCGAACATTAAGACTATGTGTCTGGTGACAAAACACAAAATTTTCTAATGGGACTCCCAAACCTTCTGCTACTAATTTTCTATTTTCCAACACCGCCTCCGGGTCATCACCTCCACTATATGACATATTCAGTGATGAGAAATCACCAATCGAAAGTCCGCCTTCTCTATATGTTTGAAAATGAACCAAACAGGGATATTGCGATAAATTATCAAAAGTTACAAAGTTTAATTTGTCCATTAACTTACAACCATATATATTTAGAATACAAAGTTACAAATTAAACATTTCAAATATAGTTCTGTTTGAACAAATTTTCGAACCCTCAATCAAGACTACTCAAAATAGTTCTTACATAGCTATATACCAAAAGCTATTCTACATTTTTTATATTAGTACAACATCACTATATTTTATATACATTTTCATACAGAGGCAGTAGTAACCACAAACAATATACACACTTAAATAAACCGATATTAAGAACAGTTCTATTAATCATATTATAATTTTTTAAACTGAAAGTAATAGACCTCACAACGGTATATCACATTTTCTAGAAATACAGCATTCAAACGACTCTCTGGTACTCTTTATATCGTTTCCTTTAATGAGTCTCAATAAATACCAGTTTTATGCAGAACCAACAAATAATAAAAAACTAAGGTGTAGATAATACGAGGAAGGAAGCTCATTCAGCCTCCCCCCCATTTAATATTGCTTATGGAATAAACTTCACTAATTATAATATAAGCAAGACTACCTCCATTGCATGGGAATACCCTGTTTATTTAAGTTACGTCCTGTTATATATTTCCAAGTATTATCTCCCCCCTCTATATCATTGTTTATGGCCATAAAAACGACATCAAGAAAGCCATTATTATCTATATCATATAAACAACACCCAGCCCCAGCACCTTTTTGACAAGGTGATAAGCTATTAGGCAACCAAATCACATCAGAATATGTAGAATAAGAAGCTCCATATCTATCTACATCAGGAAGTACCCTATATACAAATCTATCACTTTCCGAAGGAGCATCAAGAGCCATAAAAATAATATCCAATGTCCCGTTTTTATCAATATCTCCAACTGCAATCCCTGCACCATCTCCATCATGACCAAATCCGGGAATCTCATACCTAGTAGAAAGGCTTCGATAATCACCATAAGAATTTAAATCATAAGCGATTTGATATCTAAAACTATTCATTTCTACAGGATTATCATAGACCATTAATATCAAATCTGGAATTCCATTACCATTAAAATCACAAATGTCAATATCGGCACCTTGATAATAATTTCCCATAGCCGGAGCTGTTTTTATTGAAGACAATGAAGAGTAACTTCCATCCGAATTTAAATCATATGCTACTTTATACCAAAGATATGCAGGAGTATCATTATCAGGCCTATCTGCACACAATAAAATTATGTCAGGCTTACCATTTTTATTTAAATCAGAAATAGCAATTCCTCCACCCGCATTATCCCATCCATTTGCTTGAATGGTGAAAACACCTGATTCTCTTAAAGGATAACCATTCTCATCTATATCAAATAAAACTTTATACCAAAAATAATTTATTCCTCTTGGAGCATCTATACCCATAAGTATCATATCAGGTTTACCATTACCATTTATGTCACCAATAGCAACTCCTCCTCCTTCATTACCATGACCTAATCCGGAAATTCCACGTACTCCCACAGTAGTAGGATACAAGGTAACAGATTTAACCTCTTTATTTTTTATATAACTAGCAATATAACTTTTTAAAGCCTGACTCTTAACAGGATCAGATACCAATTCATATATCGGTATAAATGACTTGAAATTAGGATCCACATCTATAAATTTAGGAGTTTCTTTTTTTATCGATTCACTCCATTTACCAATATCTACAGTTGAAGCCTTTTCCGGATCAAATGTTCCTGTCACAGCAACTGTCGGATCTCCACCTATTGTCGAATAATACAATGACTGTTGCTTATTATTCGTAGCTAAAGAACTATCGTAATGAAATTTTGCATCTATTTTAAAAATGCTAGCCAAAGATACCCCCAAACCTGCTTCAACATTTTGTTTCTTTGAGGTAGTTACAGACTTAGCCATATAATAAACCTCCAGTTTAGCGCCCACATATATATCCTTCAATACATGAGTACCATATTCCTCTACAATCTGAGCAGGAGTATATGTTGATATTCTATCAATAAATTGCGAGGTAAGGCATTCACGAAGTACATTTATATCAGATTCAGCTATTCGATATCTACTATCTACGTATTTTTGGGTAAAATAGGCAAACGAATAATCTGAGCTATAAGCATTACTTCCGCCAAAAGCAACATTCAATGACCCGCCAGCTATCACTTTCATAAAACCAGGCTCATCTATTTTCAAAGATGCAGACATATTAGAAGTAAACTCATAAACATCTTTTCCTGATACATATCGAGACTGAGACTCCTCTAGTTTATAAGGTTGTATCAGTTTGTTCTTTTTTAACTTGTCCATATCGAATACAATTGCACCAGCAGCTTTGGGATCTAAATATAAACTCGTAATATCATACCCATGTCCCAAAATATCATATTCACCATCTCCCGCATCTCCTCTTGTAGTTGCTGATGTTACTAAACTTAGATCATCATTCATTTCCTTAAACAGAAATGAAGAATCCTCTTGGCATGAAAATAAGCTTATCAATAAAAGATACAAGCTTTTTGAAAAAATCTTTTTCATATTCATTATATTTTATGCCTGACAATATAATACACATCAGACAGGTTAACAATCAATTCCTTCATGAATCTTTTACTGTTTCACACCCACAAACTTATAATAAATATATTGGAAAAACTAAAAAATGACCCGGACAAATACCGCGTAAAACGCGCTTGTACAACACTAATTATCAATACATTAAACTCAACAAAAGGAGAAATAACCCGGACAAGTACCAAATTATTTTCAAGATATATAGTGAGAAATATTGGAAATATAGATTCTAGCAAGTCCAATACATCCTTACTTCCCGATTAAGGTATTAATATATCTTCTTCTAAATCAAAATAAAATGAGCTCTTATAGCATATAACAAATATCAAATAAATGAAAACCTATCTGCTTTATATCAAATCAGTAATGAAGTAACTATATAATATTATAAGAGGAAGCTTATTTAAACTTCCTCTTATACTTTATATCACTTATGGAATATTCTGAATTATTCCTTCCCAACTATTAATTCCAATTCGGGATAAATACTGTTCAAAATAATCATCTTCCTCGTCAGTACCAGCCTTTTGATAGGTCGTCCATACAGGCTTAATTTCACCATTATGAGGTGCATCGGCATACTTACGCAATCCCAAACAAGCACCATCTCCCAAATGGTCAAACCAACTATGCCATTGTATACCATTTATACCGTCCAGATTATTTATCTTCTTCCAACCATAAGCAAATCCGGCAGCCTGATCTTGCAAATCATCATCTTCATAAGATGGCGAACATGTACCCGCCTCAGAAAGCCACACAGAACGTCTGACAGTTCCTTTATATTGATTTCGGGATGTTTTCACCCACTTATCCAACACTTCAAGATTCTTCAAAGTCACATATTCCGTATCCATAGAATAAGTCGCCTGTTCATCATCCCAAGTACACGGGTTGCCTAACTGAGCCGGGTAACTATGACATGCCAATGACCAGAAGAAATCACCTTCACTTTCACTGAACTGATTCATAAAGTCGAGCATATCTCTTACTTTATACCAACCGCCACCGGCAGCAATGTTCCATCCATGCGAGAAAGAGATAAAGACTTCTGAATGCTGGTCATATTGATGCGCAATATTATAGCACATACGCATCGAACGGAGATAAGTATCCATAAACGTAGCAATCGGTTTGTCACCCATATTTGTCCAATGACTTCCTCCATCCACTTCGTTATGTATAATCCAGTGCGCTATGCGCATATTAGGAGCACTATATCTTTTTGCCAGGAAGTCAAGCGCGGCAGCATAACAATTTGTAGACTCTATTGTGGTCATATTGGGCATTGTATAGGGAGCTATACCATCAAAATCCGGATGTTTCAAAAGAGTACCGGCGTCTCCGGTAGGAGGAACCAACAAAATGCCTGCTACAGAGATTCCACGTTTACTCGTTTGCTCTAACACAGCATCAAATGAACTCTTCATATACCCCTCATTAAAATAATATGTCCTGCCACCGTAAAGATGCGGAATATCTCCTTCCTGTTGAGAAAGATGCATGAAATGAGAAATAGGGATATTGATGGTGGCACTGGCAATACCCAAAGCATCCAAATCAGATGCAAGGAATCCATGGTTTATCAATCCTCCCAATCCCTTCTTTGATTTTAAAGGAATAGCCTCAACACTTTGTTTTACGTGCATTTTATCCACGTTCGCATATCGGGCATGAGAAACAAACTCATCCTTTGAAGCTCCTTCTCTGTATATAGCCCACTTAGACAATAAACGATCATATTCATAGTCACCTATAGTAACATATCTATCCAATTGGACATTAAAAGAGCCGTTTGATAAAGGTGTTTTATTTTCTACCTTTTCTACTTTGAACATATCCACAAATGGAGGAATCTCTCCCAAGAAGAAAGTACCTTCTCCCGTACAGTTACCTTGAATACTGATCGTATTCTCTCCTACCACCACATCAGTTACATGGCAATCATATTCTTTATTCAGATAGGCTTTAATTCCTTGTTCGTACTTCTCTTTATTAAGTGCTTCGTTATTCTCATCCTCTTCCTCCTGTTTTTCCTCATCATTCATTGTACGCAGACGTATATTACGCATTTGTATGATATTATTAGGCTGGTCTCCAAAATCCAGACGCAGATAATCCTTCACTTTCCCCCAATCAAACTCCTGTCTATATTTCTTTAGACGAACGCTGAAAGAAGCCCAATCTGTAGAAGCCGGAACAGAGCCCGCACTCATACTGTGGGTAGCATCAATCCCATCCTTTGCATCCGCAAAGAAGAGTTCAAGATTGCTCATCCCCATTTCCGTCTGATATTCAAATTCAAGGACATTACATTCTTCGGGAACATCTTCTTTAAACAAACTGGCAGTCGCCCAAGGATCACCATTAGTAGTTTCTATCGTATAACTACTGTCTTCATTCTGAGTTAACACCACTCCCCATTTATAAGGTCCATCCAATAACATATAAACGGGCGGAATAACGATCTCTTCAGGCGGAATAATTTCTCCTCCATTGTCTTCTATAAAATCATCATTACAGGAAGATAAGTTCATCACAAAAAATGCCATTAAAAACAGCATGCCACATCGCCCTAACAGGCGTTCAGACCTTCTCATAAAGAAAGCTTTCAAATTTTCCATAATTTCAGTTTTAGTTAATAATGTCGTTGATTAAAAATTCTCAATAATATTCCAATCAGGAATTCCAATTAAAGGTAAGAATTGTTTAAAGTATTCATCTTCTTCATTTGTGCCTGCTTTTTGGTAAACTTCCCAAACGGGTTTAGCTTCCCCTTTGTAAGATTCGTCCAAATATTTGCGCAATCCTAAACAAGTCCCATCACCCGAATGATCAAACCAATTATGCCATTGTATACCATCAATTCCTTCCAGTGCATTTATTTTCTTCCAAGCATAAGCGAAGCCTGCTGCCTGCTTTTGAAGGTCTTCATTAGAATAACTCCGAGAACTAACTCCTGCCTCAGATAGCCAAATAGAACGCTTAACAGTTCCTTTATATTTATTCTCTTTAGACAATGCCCATTTATTCAAGACTTCCAAATTCTTAAACGTAATAAATGGCGTAGCCATCGAAAGTTGAGCATTCGGATCAATCCAAGTACATGGGTTAGTTAAATCTTGTGCATAACTATGATAAGCCAGCCCCCATTGAAAATCCCCTTCTGTTTTACTATAAGCGCTTAACAAATCAACTATCTCCTTACAAGTATACCAACCTGGATTAGATACTTCTGTCCATGAATGTGAAAAAGATGCAAAAACTTCAGCATGCACATCATACTGACGAACAATATTATAACACATTCTCATTGACTTCACATAAGTATCAGTGAATACAGTTACTGGCTTTACCCCCATATTTGCCCAGTCGCGCCCTCCATCAACCTCATTATGCATAATCCAATGACTAATACGTCCATAAGAATTATCTATTCTGCAATATCTTTTCGCCAAAAAATCTAGTGCAGCGGCATAACAATTGACAGATTCTGCATTTGTCAAATCAGGCATTGTATAAGTTCCTCCATTGTTGTCAGGATGTTGTAATATTGCCCCAAGATCAGGATCTGCACATCTAGCAGCAGGATCTAATAGAATAATTGCAGCAACAGAAATATTTCTTTCTTTTGTAGCTGCCAAAAGAGCTATATCAATCGTATTTCTGAGATACCCTTCATCTATATAATAGGTCTTTCCACCATACATATGTTCAATATCACCGCTTCTTGCAGTAAGATGCATAAAATGAGTAATAGGAATATTAATAGTACCGCTACTGATATTTAATAAGGAAAGATCCGTTATATACTGATTGGGAATAATTCCCCCCATCCCTTTTTTATTAGTTAACTTTATTGGTTCTAAAAACTGAATTGCCTGAATTTCATCTGCATAACGAGCGTGAGAAGCCAATAAATCAACTCCATTTTCTTGCTTAACAATAACCCATTTGGATAAAAGTCGATCATAGCTTATACCTTCTCTTTCTACAAAACGATCAAGTTCTATCTTAAAAGATGAATTTGTTAACCTGATCTTATAGGAATGCGTATCCATTCTCGTCACATCCACATAAGGAGAAATCTCACTTAAATAAAAGACTCCTTCTCCTATAAATTTACCAGCTATTTGAATAGTTTTTTTTGTAACAGACACTTGATCAACCGAACATACATAAGACGCTTGCAAATATGCCCTCAATGCCTCTTCATTCCGAACATCCTCCTCAGTATAAGGAGATTGACATATTTCTTCCTGTTCATCATTCTGACACGAAAGAAATAAAATAGAAGTAATAATTAAAACAAAAATAATCGAATCCTCAAAAACATATCTAAGGATCTGACTTTTAATCAGTCTCATAAATAAAACTTTAAAATGGTTTAGGTCTTTTGGACAAAGATAAAACAATCTTTTCTATTTCAATAAAGCTTTACCATTTTTTATTATTTATAGCACATTATAAGGCACATATTCAACTCTACCAAAGAAATTAGATTTTTCTAAAATATTACTTTAAATCAAATTGATTATCTTTTGTTATCATTATTTTCAGCCCAGAAGCACTAAGCAACTGTGCAACCATCAATAAAAATAGAGAAACAGAAGGAGTAAACAAACGTGTCCATTCTTCTTGTGCTCCTATAAAGATCAGAACCAAATTCCCACAAGTAGCTGTATATATCAAAATTGATAAAAGAGGGACCTTGCTTTTCCTACAAATACTCACAATAAGAAATACACCATATATAGCCAGTACAAGATAAAGAAGATTCATTTTTATCTTAACAATACCTTTCTTTGTTACATAAGAATCAAATATATTTCTATTTCCGGCATAACCAGCAATAGCAACTGCTTCTTTCAAAAAGTGTCCTATATCACTTTTAATGGAAGCAGATAATGCATGTTGTATATCCGATAAAGGATATTGACTTCTTAACTGCCCAAACTCTGTATAATAAGGCTCTACTGTCTCCGATTTTCCCGATTGCAATATTCTCTCAATATCTACCCTTAAATTCGGATTTTCTATAACATCTGGATTTAAAAGGTTTCTTTGCCGGGCTATACAATATTGATTGAGCGTTCCAATACCTGAAGGGGTAAAAACTCCATAACTCTTTTGAAAAGCAAAACAATAACATAAAACGACAGCAGTTGCAAAGCCAACACCTAAAAGACCGTAATAAGCCACTCTTTTTTTAGTCTTAAAAAAAAGAGTTCCTAACCAAAAACAGAAAAAAATAGGTAACAAATATAGAAAAGATGGACGCAACATACAAAGCAAACATAAACTGATAGTAAAACCAAGCAAGGAGCTAGCTTGAACTTTCATCCACCCATTAATAGCAAAATAAAACAAAAAAATAGTTCCACTTATAGCTAAAGATTCTGTCAGAATCGCATTATTCCAACTGGATATACCAGGAACCAGACTATAAAAAACTGTAAACCAAAATGTTATATTATTCTTTCCTGTAAAAATCTTAGCTAACCTATAAAAACAGGGCACTGAAAATAAAAATATAATTGACTGTACACTAACAACTACCCAATATAACAGGCTCTTACCTACACATGCCTGCAAAACTCCTAGAAAGAATGGATATACAGGAGTTCTCCCCCAGTCGATCCTACCCTCAAGAAATACCTCCCAAGCATCCAAATAGCCACCCGAATCAGCAAGAATCTTCCAGCCGAATAAACAAAGATTAACAAGAATACCAATGATGGCTATACTATAAACCCAGCGCAATTGTGTTCTTTCCTCATCTGCATTAACTATTGACCGGAAATACTGAAGGTACTTACTTGCTTTCATGATATTCCTCCTCTGTATTCACCGCCCAAATATTAGCCTTATCTGTACGATTATTCAGTATATTATCAACAGCTTCCATTGCAGTAAGCATAGAATGATCCATATTATTGTAACGATGCTGTCCATTACGACCAATACAAAACAAATTAGGAATCGTATCCAAAAATGCTTTCACCTTATCTAATTCATAATAACTACCAAAATATGAGGGATAAGCCTTTTTCACTTTTATCTGCACACTATCAAGTACATCTTGAATATCAATAATACCTATATGAGCTAACTCATGAATTGCCATCTGAATAAATGCTTGCTTATCCATTTCCCAAAGAGAATCTCCTTCAGAACAGAAATATTCTAGTCCAATCCATACTGTATTTTTATAATCATTTACCAAATAAGGGGACCAATTATTAAAAATCTGAAGACGACCAATTTTAACATCCCGTTCTTGAATATAAATCCAAGTGTCAGGCACACGATTTAAGTAAGTCTTAATTTTTGTCTGGTTTTTAATCTTAAGATTCTTCACCAGTAAACCTACTGTTATAAAATCTCTATATGGTAATTCTGTAGCTATCTTTAAAACATCTTGCGGTACATCAATATCTTTAAGAGCCGGAACCAAATCCTTAATAGGCATAGAAGACAGGAAATAGTCACAAGGAACATTCTGTATACCATTTTCATCCTCAATATCTACAGATGTAACCCTATGATCTTGAACATGTACAGCTCGAACATTTGTATTCTTATATATTTTACCCCCCATCGCAGTAACATCAGTAGCAACCGTTTCCCACAATTGCCCCGGCCCATACTTAGGATAAATAAACTCTTCTATAAGCGAAGTCTCTATCTCTTTCTTATCCGTAGAAGAAGAAAACTGCTTACGAAACATATCCTTAAGTATTGTCAAAATCGACAATCCCTTCACACGCTGAGAGCCCCAATCCGCACCTAATAGTGAAGGATGGATTCCCCACACTTTTTCAGTATAATCTTCGAAGAACATAGAATACAAAGGCTTCCCAAAACGGTTAATATAGAAGTTTTCTAATGAATCTTCTTCTTTTTTCCTTATACATGAATACAAATAACCGGTTCCAGCAGCAACAGTACGCCCTAACCCCATATTAGTAAAGGTTTTCATCTTAAGGGAGATGGGATAATCAAAAAACTTACGTAAATAAAAGATTCGTGACACTCGCTCTCGTAGCAGCATTACCCTATCCTGCTGTTCTGGATCCGGACCATTCTTCAATAAGTCCTTCTCCTTTCCTAAAAGTAAATCATCTAATGCAGGGGCACCTTGTAAAGGCATTATTTGATTCCACCAATCCATAACCCGCTGATTTTTACTAAAGAAACGATGTCCTCCAATATCTATACGATTACCATTGTAGCGAACAGTTTTTGAAATACCACCAATCTCATCTGACTGCTCAAAAACAATCGGATGAATATCCGTATTTTGATGTAAAAACTCATAAGCACTTGTCAAACCTGCTGGACCCGCTCCTGCGATCACTGCAATTTTCTTCTTATCGTCTGTCATCTCATCTAATTTTTAGCATTAAAAAGAAAATAACGTCTACCTAAAAAGTTCCACGCATATACCAATACAGCAGTTATCAATTTAGACAGCATATAATATAAACCAATTAAATCTGTAAAAAAATAAAGAAGTACATTATTCAATCCTAATCCTATAACTCCTATTAAGCCAAACAAAATAAATTCAATCTTTTTGTTTTTTATCTTAGAGCTTCTAAAAATCCACTGAGTACTAAGTATATAATTAACTAGTAGACCAGCAAGAAAAGATAATGTAGCAGAAACTAAATAATGCCAATGAGCATACTCTGTTAAAACAAATAATAAAACTAAGTCAACAACAAAAGCCAATCCACCGACTAAAGTATAACGGAAAAACTGAATAAATAAATTAGTAGT